>SWCD01023969.1_pt1 | contig 122712 bp, 114 predicted proteins | sample 4693011 | NCBI WGS metagenome assembly SWCD01 (sample SAMN10267278, study PRJNA491770) | bioreactor metagenome | isolation source: DHS bioreactor inoculated with marine | place: Japan: Omine Ridge, Nankai Trough
TTTTTTTCGCTTGTTAATTTTTTTCAGTTGCAGCAGCATCGGACAGCAATTTTTTTCTGATAAAATATGCGGCACAGACACCTACAACAGCCGGAATTTGTGTCAGTAAAAACGTACCGATCGCGCTTTTGGCGACTAAACCCGCCAGTAGGTTAACGACAGATAATTTCACAGCCCACCAGGTAATCCAATATCCCATCAGACCTATGACCGCCCATTTCACAGGCTGCTCGCCATGTTCTCTGGCGGTTAAAAAAAACCATACAAGTACCGCAATTCCGGCTAGTTTAGCTAATAACAACATCTTCCCTCCTCATTTTAGTTATTATGGAGTAACACAATCATATCTGCCACGGCTAAAATTGAACCAGCCACAGCACGTAAGAGTTGACAATCATATTCTATAAAAGGTCATCATTACATCTTTTTAACATCAGGAGAGACTTGTGGGAAAACCGCTTAAAATCATTCTTTCGATATTTGCAACGCTGACTATATTAGTCATAGTCGTCGTCTGCGCCTTATTCATTTTTATTGATCCCAATGATTTCAAACCAGAAATACAAGCGGCGGTTAAAGACAAGATCGGCCGGGAGTTAACCCTGGAAGGCGAGCTGAAGTTATCAGTTTTCCCATGGCTGGGCATTTCATCGGGCAAAATGGTGCTGAGCAATGCGGAAGGTTTCCAAAGCAAGCCTTTTGCCGAAATTGAAGAAAGCAATATCAATGTGAAATTGCTGCCGCTGTTATCGAAAGAAATTGAAGTCGACCGCATCGTCTTAAAGGGACTGACTGTCAATCTCGCCAAGAACAAACAGGGCATCAATAACTGGCATGATCTTGTCGAAACACAACCCGAGATACCCGCCCCTGACAGCGGCAAACAAGACGTCCAACCAAGCGCCAAAGCCCAGACCATATTATCTATCGGCGGTATAACCATTGAAAATGCCCGTATTGACTGGGACAACCAAAAAAACGGCAAACATCTGGAATTCAAAGACGTCAATCTGAACACGGATAAGATTGTTTTTGATCAACCTTTCGCCGTTGACTTGGCTCTAGTCGTTTCAGATACCCAGGCCAAGCTGACCGAGACGATCAAACTGGCCATGGATTTAACCGTTAATGAAAAGCTCGACGTCTTCCACTTAGCTGACGTTAATCTACAGACCACGACGGCCGGCGAAAAAATTCCGGGCCAATCCCTGAAATCGACGTTAACGGCGGCTGATGTGGCGCTGGATATGGCCAAGCAAGACCTTAAGATCTCAACATTACGGCTTGAATCCGGTGACCTGAAAATTGCCGCTGATATTACCGGCACCCAAATTAAAGACCAGCCTTCATTCCAGGGGCCTGTCACGGTCGCCGAGTTCAATCCGGTGCAGGTAATGAAACAACTGGCAATGACGCCGCCCGCCACACGCGATGCCAGTGCCCTGACCCGCCTGGCCATGAATTTCAACCTGCTGGCCACTGACAAGTCGGCCGACCTTCAGAACCTGGTCGTTAAACTGGATGATACCGCCATCAATGGCTCGGCCGGCATCAAAAACTTCAGTGAACCGGCGATTACTTTCAATCTGACTGCCGATGCCATTGATGTCGATCGTTATCTGGCGCCCGAAAAGGCAGCCGATAAAAAATCAAAACCCATAGCCAGCCCGGCCACCACTACAGCGGCGGCGGCTTCGGCGTTGCCTGTTGATACGCTAAGAAAGCTGAACGCCAACGGCCAGCTGACACTGCAAAAACTTAAGGCCAGCAACCTGACCTTGCAGGATATCCATGTGAAACTCAATGCCAAAAACGGCATCGTGACGACGCAACAAAGCGTGAAACAGTTCTATCAGGGCAGCTATTCCGGCAATCTGAACATGGACGTACGCGGCAATCAGCCTAAGCTCGCGGTCAACGAAACACTCAATCATGTTCAGGTTGCCCCTTTGTTAAAGGATTACCAAGGCGAAGCCCGCATGAGCGGCGCCGTCAATGCATCCGCCCAGCTGCAGGCGCAAGGCCATACTGCCAATGAACTTAAATCCTCGCTCAATGGCCGATTGAGCTTTCTGTTCAGGGATAGCGTTATTCTGGGGTTTAATCTGCAGAAAATCATCGACAGCAGCAAAGCCTTGGTTAAGGGCGCGCCATTGCCGACTGACAACAAAAAAGATCAAACGTTATTTTCGGAGATCACCGGTACGGCAACCGTCAACAACGGCATTCTGCATAATAATGACCTGATTGCCCACTCCTCCAAATTACGCGTTAACGGCAAAGGCAGCGCCAATCTTAATACCGAGAAACTGGACTATAAAATCAATGCCACACTGCTGAAGTCGGCCGACGCCAGCGGACAACAAGCCGAGAAAATGACGGTTGCCATCAATGTGGGCGGCACGTTCAACGAGCCTGCTTACACGGTGGACCCCACCTCTTTGCTGACTGAAGAACATAAAGCCAAAATCGAGGAGAAAAAACAGAAATTACTGGACAAACTCGACAAAAAAATCGGTCCTGGCACCAGTGATCTGTTAAAGCGTCTTTTCTGATATGAAACCCGCCGTTTTTCAACAAGGCATTCTCGACTGGTTTGACCGGTATGGCCGGAAAGACCTGCCCTGGCAGAAAGACAGGACGCCTTATCGCGTCTGGCTGTCTGAAACAATGCTGCAACAAACCCAGGTTGCGACGGTGATCGCCTATTTCAACGCCTTTACCGAAAAATTCCCTGACATAGAAAGCCTGGCGCAATCGCCGATTGATGACGTACTGCACCTGTGGTCCGGATTGGGTTATTACGCCCGTGCCCGCAACCTGCATAAAACCGCGCGATTGATTGTTGAGAAAGGTCGCTTTCCCGATACGCTGGATGAACTTGTCGCCTTGCCGGGCATAGGCTTATCGACGGCCGGAGCCATACTGAGCATTGCTTTCAAAAAAAGCCACCCTATTCTCGACGGCAATGTCAAAAGAGTACTGGCACGGTTTAAAGCCGTGCCCGGCTGGCCCGGAAGCAGCCAGGTCAGTAAGGAACTGTGGCTGCTCAGCGCCCACTACACGCCCGTGGATCGGGTCGCCGATTACACGCAGGCCATGATGGACCTTGGCGCCACGATCTGTACGCGCACCAAGCCCGCCTGTCATGCCTGCCCGCTCAAGGACAGCTGCCTGGCTCGAATAACCGATAATATCGCCGCCTTTCCGGCACCTAAACCCGCCAAGTGCCTGCCGGTTAGGCAGCAGGTATTTTTATTGCTGCGCAACCGCTTCAATCAGATACTGCTGGAAAAAAGACCGCCGGCCGGCATCTGGGGCGGTTTATGGAGTCTGCCTGAATTTGACAGTATCGAAGCGGCCACCGACTGGTGTATGGCCAGGAACATGCCCATCCTTGATCAAAAGCCAATGGCAGCGCGGCGCCACACCTTTTCTCATTATCATCTGGATTTCACGCCGCTGCTCATTCAGACCGACAATCCTTCCAATATTGTGATGGATGCCAGGCAAACTGTCTGGTATAAAGCGGAACAAATTCATAACCTGGGAATAGCAGCGCCGATCAAACTGCTATTGCAACAACAATCCACTATCGAGGACAACGATGACTAGAATGGTTAAGTGCGTTAAATTGGGAATAGAAGCCGAGGGCTTGGATGCGCCGCCCTTTCCTGGGCCCAAAGGTCAGGAAATATTCGAGAAAGTATCGAAGCAGGCTTGGCAGCAATGGCTAAGCAAACAGACCATGCTGATCAATGAATATAAGCTGGCCAGCTTTGATCCAAAAGCCAAAGCATTTTTGGAAGAGGAAAGAAGAAAGTTTCTGTTTGAAGGCAATACCGACATGCCTGAAGGGTATGTACCGCCCCAATCCTGAGACCTGCGCCACATTATCAAATGTGCGGCATGGCTCACGCCGCACATTTGATATAGCAACTCCCGCCGGAATCAACGTTTCATCGATTCAAAAAACTCGGCGTTAGTCTTGAAATCCTTCAGCTTGCCCACCAGGAATTCCGAAGCGGCCGTTTCGTCCATCGGTTGCAGGATTTTGCGCAGGATCCAGGTTTTTTGCAACGTATCAGGATCGACCAGGTATTCTTCCCGACGCGTGCCGGAACGATTGATATTGATCGCGGGGTAAATACGTTTTTCCGCAATCTTGCGATCCAGATGCAGTTCCATGTTGCCGGTGCCTTTAAACTCCTCATAGATCACTTCGTCCATTCGGGAACCGGTATCAACCAGCGCCGTGGCGATAATCGTCAGGCTGCCGCCTTCCTCGATATTACGCGCCGCGCCGAAAAAGCGTTTCGGTTTTTCCAGTGCGTTGGCGTCCACACCACCGGTCAAGATCTTTCCCGAAGAAGGAACGACCGTATTGTAAGCTCTTGCCAGCCTAGTGATCGAGTCTAACAAAATAACTACATCGTGTTTATGCTCGACCAGACGGCGTGCTTTCTCAATCACCATCTCCGCGACCTGAACGTGGCGGGTTGCCGGTTCATCAAAAGTACTGGAGATGACTTCACCGCGCACGCAGCGCTCCATTTCCGTAACCTCTTCGGGACGTTCATCGATCAACAAAACAATCAGATAACATTCGGGATTCTTTTCGGCGATGGATTGTGCCAGACTTTGCAGGATCATCGTTTTACCGGCTTTCGGCGGCGATACGATCAAGCCGCGCTGGCCTTTGCCGATAGGCGCGATTAAATCGATGATGCGTCCGGTTAAATCTTCACTGGTGCCATTGCCTTTTTCCAGAACGAATCGCTGATTGGCAAAGAGAGGAGTCAGGTTAGAGAAGTGAATTTTATTTTTGGTATTTTCAGGAGGTTCGAAATTGATCTGTTCGACTTTGAGCATTGCAAAATAACGCTCATTGTCTTTAGGCGGCCTGATCTTGCCGCTGACCGTATCCCCTGTTTTTAAGGCAAATCGCCTGATTTGGCTGGGCGAGACATAAATATCGTCAGGTCCCGCTAAATAAGAACATCCCGGAGTACGTAAAAAACCAAAACCATCCTGTAGAATTTCCAGAACGCCATCGCCATAGATATCTTCACCGCCTTTCGCCTGTTTCTTAAGGATAGCAAAGATTAAGTCCTGTTTACGGGTTCTGGCGACACTTTCGAGTCCTAGCGACTCTGCTATTTCAATAACTTCACTGATTTGTTTTAGTTTTAACTCGGTTAGATTCATAAAAATGACTCGAAGAAAAGGGTATACGGTCTGGACCGTAACTTAAGCAAGATAGGATTTAGACTTTAGGGATGTAGTTTATCGGGCGATATGCTTTTGAGTGCGCCTGATGCGGCACTCGACAAGTATAACTTAAATACCCAAACCCGTCCAAGCTTTTTGTGACGGGCTGAGCAGGATTTATTTATATATTACTGTCAATAAAGGTGGCAAGCTGTGATTTTGTCAATGCCCCTACCTTTGTGGCTTCCACTTCGCCGTTCTTAAACAGCATCAAAGTTGGAATACCGCGTACGCCATAGTGTTGTGGTGTTTGTGGGTTTTCGTCGATGTTTAATTTAACAACGGTTAACTTGCCTTTGTATTCTGTGGCAATTTCATCCAGAACCGGTGCAATCATTTTGCAAGGTCCACACCATTCAGCCCAATAATCTACCAGCACAGGACCGTCCGCTTTAATAACAGTTTCGTTAAATTCACTATCATTTACATGAAGGACTAAGTCGCTCACACTATTTCTCCAAAATTTAAAAGCTAAGACTATAGGAGGGATAACGTTAATTTGTCAATCAATTTCAGCTGATAGGTTTTTTACGTTATGCTATTGTCTATGAACAAGACACATTTAACAAATACTCGCTTCAGCAACCTGGAATTGTCTGACATCATCCTGCAAGGCCTGCAAGAGGCCGGCTTCCACCATTGCACGCCGATACAGGACAAAGCCCTGCCTTTATTGCTTCGGGATAAGGATATCGCAGGCCAGGCGCAAACCGGAACCGGAAAAACCGCCACATTTCTGCTGGCCACTTTCCAACATTTGATCAATGATGTCAGTGATCCCGTCAAAAATCCCCGGGCCATCATTCTGGCACCGACACGCGAACTGGCCATTCAGATCCATAAAGATGCCCGGTCGCTGGGCGCGCATCTTAACCTTAAATTTGCTCTCATTTATGGTGGCACCGATTATCAGAAGCAGCTCGACAGCCTGAAATCGAATATCGATATAATTATCGGTACGCCCGGCCGTATCATTGATTTTTACCGGCAGAATGCCTTTACGCTGGACAACGTGCAAGTCACCGTAATGGACGAAGCCGACCGCATGTTCGATTTGGGTTTCATTAAAGACATACGCTATTTGTTGAGACGCATGCCAGCACCGGAAAAACGTCTGAACATGCTGTTTTCGGCGACTTTATCGTACAAAGTAACCGAACTGGCTTACGAACACATGAACAATCCGGTTCTGATACGCATAGAGACCGAGGAAGTCACGTCCAAGGCCATACAGCAAAGTGCGTTTTGCCCCTCTAACGAACAAAAGATTCCGTTGTTGCTGGGCATTTTGAACCAATATAAGCCGCAACGCAGCATTATTTTCGTCAATACCAAACGCTGCGCCGAGCAGCTGAACGATTACCTCAATGCTAATGGCTATGAAACCGCGGCGTTAAGCGGCGATGTGCCTCAGGATAAACGCCAGCGCCTGCTCAATGATTTTCAGGAAAACAGAATCCGGCTGTTGATCGCGACTGATGTCGCGGCCCGGGGCCTGCATATCGCCGATGTTTCGCACGTTTTCAATTACGATCTGCCGCAGGATGTCGAGGATTATGTGCATAGAATAGGACGAACCGCGCGCTTTGGCGCCAGCGGCGAGGCGATCAGCTTTATTTGCGAGGAATATGCGTATTCCATGCCCGATATCGAAACTTATATTGGGCAGAAAGTGCCGATCAAGCCGATTACCGCCGATTTGCTCGCGGACGATGTTGTCAAGCCCAAAAGAAAGAGCAGCGCACCGGCTCAGGAAAAACGTGCCCCGCAGAAAAGGCCGCGCCCGCGCAAGCCTAAAGCCCGGGCATCAGTTCCCGAAAATCCTCAATAGCGGGAAAACCGGTTATTTCCTTTTTGGGCAGCTGCGTATCGGGCCTGCTGACCGAAATCAGATGGGCTATGCCGAACAGCCTGGCGGCATTCAAAACCGCCAGGCTGTCATCGATCAGCAATGTATTGTGTTTTTCAAACGGTTTTTGCTGCTGCAACAGGCGCCAGAAATCAGCATGTTCCTTAGGAAACCCCAGCGTATGAGAGCTGACGATGTCGTCGAAAAACCGGTGCAGACAGGTTTTTTCCATTTTCAAGCCGAGACTGTCCTGATGCGCATTAGTCACCAATAAAACCTTGCGTGGAGACTGATGAATTTTTTCCAGAAACTCGACGACATGCGGCAATACCGAAATCAATCCCGCTATTTCAGCCTTCAATCCGGCGATATTGAGTTGCAGCGCCTCACTCCAGTAATCGAGGCAGTACCATTCCAACCGACCTTCCATGTTTTTGAAACGCGGCTCCAACAGCTGTTTGGCTTCCGCTAGCGCTATACCCTGTTTCTCGGCGAATTTCAGCGGCACGAATTCCTTCCAGAAATGATTATCGAAATTCAAATCCAGAAGCGTGCCGTCCATGTCCAGCAATACCGTATCAATTTTGTTCCAATCGATCATAAGAGTGCGTTATATTTACCGAAGATCATTTAATTTAAAACTCTAGAAATGGCTAAAAAACCCCTCATCCTTAATAAGACTGTCGTTGCGAAAAGTCGTTTATTCCGTATCGAATCACTGGATCTGCAATTCAGTAACGGCGTGCAGCGCAATTATGAGCGCCTGGCGCGGGGCAATCCCGGCGGCGCCGTGCTTATCGTGCCCATGCTCGATGTCGACACCGTGTTACTGATACGGGAATACCTTGCCGGTATCGATCGTTATGAACTGGGTCTGCCGAAAGGCAAAACCGATGCCGGCGAATCGTTTCTCGATGCCGCCAACCGGGAGCTTAAAGAGGAAGTCGGCTTCGGTGCCAGAAACCTGCATCATTTAAGCTCTTTTTCCATCGCGCCGTCATATCTGGAACACATGACCGAGATCATCATCGCGCAGGATCTGTACGCCGAAAAACTGCCCGGCGACGAACCCGAAGAGCTAGAAGTCATCCCGTGGAAATTAAGCGACATCAACGCCCTGCTGGCCACGGGCGAATGCACTGAAGCCCGCTCGATCGCCGCCTTGTTCATGACCCTGGAATATTTCAAGATGCAATAATCACAAGCGGTATAACGGTTCCAGACTGGAATCCGCCGTTTGCCCGATTCTTTCCCGTGCTTTGTGTTCACTGAACGCCTGAAACAGTTTTTTTCCTTGCCACTGTCCGGCAGCCCTACCATACAGGGTTCGGTTCAACAGCAGGATCTCATCCCTTAAACGGGCCTCGCAAAAAGACGCGATGGCACCGAGATTCGTAGCATTGAATTTTTGCCTGCCCCATTCCAGCAGGGCATCCTTGGCGGCTATGGCGTCATTATCGCTACAGGCCTGTTTCAGTTTTTTGATACTGTCGTTTAAATTCGCCTCAGGCATAGTAGCTTGCGGTGCGGATTTATTGGCGGACCGTCTAAACAGAAAATAAACCAGCGTCATCAGCCAGCCCGCGCCCAAGAATACCGAAATCGCCAACCAGATATTGGTTTCCCGGGGCTGTATGAGCGGCGCCTGCTTGACCTTTTCTGGCTTTACCGCTATTTCAACCGGCGCTTTAGGCTGCGCGGGAGCGGCGGCTGCGGCGACGGCATGGATGGTGGTTTCCGGAATCGTGGCCATTTCCATCTGCTGGGTTTTGATATTAAACCAGGGTAATTCTATGGCCGGCAATGTATAACTGCCCGCCTTCGATGGAATCAAGGCTATTTTTTCTTCCCTGAAGGCAACCACGCCGTCGTTTTTCTTCTGCTCCTGCAGTGCCGGTTGGTCAGGGTAGCTTTTTAACTGCTCAGGCGTTTTGGCGGCATTTAATTCCGGCAACTGACTGACCATGGTGCCTTTTGCCAACACCGTCAGTGTCCGCGTCAACGGTTCCCCCACTTTCATGTGCTCGATATCGCCCGACCATTCCTGTTTTAAATGCAGCTGTTCGGCAGGCAGCCAGTGCTGTCCTGTAAAAGATGCCGCCGCCGGTTGTACGTCCAGTGTTATTGACCGGGATGCCACGCGCTGGGTTTTGGTCATCTGGGGATTGAAGAAACCGCCGAAACTGGGACGAGTCGAGGTCACGACCTGAGCCGTCAATTCCAAAGGCTTGATGGTCATGCGGCCGCTTTTTTGCGGGAAAATGGCGTACTTTCGTTCGGTGACCCAATAATTGACGCCATTGATCTGCGTGCTGTAATTGCTGTCGTCGCCAAGTTTTTCAATGACCGCATCGGCCAGTTCCGGCTCATTCAAACCGGCCTGGGAAATTTCGACCCTGCGATATAAGCGCATGGTATAGAGAACCTGGGATTGTACATAAGGACTTTCAGGCGTCGCCTCAACCTCTAGAAACAAATCCCCGTCGACCAACTGGTCCTTATCCGCCGCGCCTTCGGTTACCCGCACAGCCGCCTGCTTGCTCGCATCGTCGCCAAATTGTATGGATGGTATCGTCAGGCTGCCGGTGTGTTTGGCCATGACTTGCAACACCCACTGAACGGTTTTGCTGGATGTGCCGTTAATCCACGACAAATGGCTACTCTGGCTCTGGCCCAATACTTCAAAATCCTGTTCCAGCGGTGTGAAATCAGGATCGTCGTCGGGCGAGTCGGTCGCCGTGAACGTGATCTGAAAGGATTCATTAAGATTGACCGGACTGCGGTCTACCGCGACATTAATTTCAGCCGCCGATAGCCCCGAGGCATGCACCAACAAAAACAGAAGAAGCAGTGTCACTCGATAGGGTCCGACTAGTATTAATTTCAATAATCTCATGTTCATCTTCATAAATTTGAATGATGCGGCGTTACAATTGCTTCAGTTATGCTGTTTACCAGGCAGCTTCTGAGTTCGACCGTTTCTTACGGTCCGGCTGCCGCTCCTGTTGTCCGTATTGGTATAAAAACTTGCGTTTCAGCAGGCCTGCCGGATCGTCGGGAATTCTGTTAAGCCATTGTTCGCTGGCCTGCGTCGCTTCGTCCTTGGTTTCCACAGGCGACTCGTCGGGCTTTTGCGCGGCTTGTTGCTGCGCTTCTCCCTTGTCCTGTTGGCCGGGCTGCCGGCTTTTTTCGGCGTCCTGCTTTTCCTGCTCGGGCTTGTTTGGCGGTTGCTGATCTTTCGGCGGCGGCTTGTCGGACGGTTGCCGGTCGGATTCATCGTCCGGTTTTTGCTGATCACCGGACTGATCCGCTTGATCGCTGTCTTTTTGCTGCGAGTCATCCTTGGACTGCTGCTGTTTATCATCCTGGTTTTGCTGTTTTTGCTGATTCTGTTGCTGTTTTTGCTTTTCCAAAGCTTTTTTCACAATTTCCTTATTAGCCTTGGCGTCTTCAGCAAGCTTTTTATCAGGTGATCTTTTTAAGGCTTCATCATAAGCGGATAGAGCCTCTTCATATCGTCCGGATTTAGCCAACACATTGCCTTGATTATAAAAACCGGTCGCTGTTTTGGGCGTTTTCATCGTCCCGAATTCCTCTTGACCCGCTTTATACTGAGCCGCCGCCTTCCAATCCGGATTTTCAAACAGCTGCGCGGCTGTGCCATAGTCGCCCTGTCGAAATGCCTGCTGGGCCTGCTGGTCTTTGGTGCGCCACAAATCCGGCCAGTCCAGGGCATAGCTGTTTTTCGGCAGCGGCAACAGCAGCAACATGGCCCAGCACAACAGGCCTTTTCTGAACGTCAGCGCCGCCAGCGGCAAAACCAGCAACAGAATCCACGGCCCCTTATCCTGCCACTGATCCAGCAGACCGTCCTTTTTCTCGGCACCCTGCTCCTTTATGGGTTGATCCAGTGCGGCCAGCAAGGTATCGATATCGCTGTCGTCGGCGGTTATCGATTGATAGATGCCATGCCCTGCCTGCGCCAGTTTCGTCAATTCATCGACATTCAGTCTGGTGACTACGATATCACCCTGCTCGTCTTTTAAAAAGCCGCCGGCCGGCAACGCGATCGGCGCGCCTTCGGCAGTTCCGACGCCCAATATCGATAGCTGGTAGCTGCCCAGCGATTTTACCGCCGGCAGGGTTTCATCGACATCGACGCCGTCGGTCACAAGCAATAATTGCCCTTTCTGAAGACCGGCCTGTCTGAACAGTTCCTGTGCTTTTTCCAGAACCACGGCCGTATTGCTGCCCTGAGTGGGCATGATATTGGTGTTTAACGCCTCCAGCTGGCTGGCTATGGTTTCGGTATCGTCAGTCAGCGGCGTGACCGTAAAGGCATCGCCGGCATAGACCAGCAACGCGGTCTGACCGTCTTTCCGCTGTCTCAGAATATCGGCAATCTTATAGCGGGCGCGAATCAGGCGGCTCGGTTTGATATCGGCGGCATCCATGGAGCGGGAAAGATCCAGAGCGATGACCAGGGCCGAATCATTGCGGAAAACCGGCGCCGGCAGCCGTTCCCAGGCAGGTCCGGCCAGCGCGATGATCGCCAGGAAAGCGGCGACAGCACCGGCAGTCAATGGCCAGCGACTTTGCCTGACCGCCTTCTCCTGCAACAGATAAGGCAAAAGGGCCGCATCACAGACCGCCGACCAATTACCCTGCCTGAGTTTGCTCCTCAGCATTAAAACCAGCAGCACGCCATACGGTATCAGGGCCAGCAGCCAGTAGGGCCTGATGAAATGAAAATCGGCCAGATTCATAACAACCTCACTCGGGACGATGCAATCACGGCCGCCAGCAGCAGCGCGCCGGCCAGCGGCCAATAGTACAGTTCGCTCCGGGGCCTGAAGTATTGTTTGTCTTTTTCCACTGGCTCCAGCTGATCCAGCAATTGATAGATCCTGCTGAGCTCATCGGTATTTCTGGCCCGGAAATAAACGCCGCCGGTTTTTTCGGCAATGGCCGTCAAGGTTTCTTCATCCAGATCCTGGGACGGGTTGACTTTATGAGCACCGAAAAAAGTGCGTACAAGCATTTCATCGGCGCCAATGCCGATCGTGTAAATTTTCAACTGGTTTTCGGCGGCCAGTTCGGCCGCTTTCAATGGCGAGACTTCGCCGGCGGTATTGGCGCCGTCCGTCAACAGTATCAGCACCCGGCTGTTGACTTGTTGATTCTTGAGCCGTTTGACGGCCAGGCCGATTGCATCACCGATTGCGGTATTGTCGCCGGCCAGCCCGATGGCCGACTCATCCAGCAAGGTCATGACGGTTTTTCTGTCGAAAGTCAAAGGCGTTTGCAGATAGGCCTGCGTACCGAACAGGATCAATCCCAGCCGGTCTCCGGCGCGCCGATTGATAAAGTCGCCGGCCACCCATTTAGTCGCTGTCAGTCTATCCACGGTTTGCTTGTTGATAACAAAGTCCTGCACCTCCATGCTGCCCGATAAATCCACGGCCAGCATCAGATCCCGGCCGCTGACGGCCTGCTCGATCGGGTCACCCAGCCACTGCGGGCGGGTACAGGCGGCAACCAGCAAAATCCAGGCGATGCTGGCCATCAGAAACGGCCATTGCCTCGTTTGCGAAACGGCGCGGGTCTCGACTTCGGAAAAATCATCAAGAAAAGGCACTTTCAAGGCAGCCTGCTCGACCGGATTACAGGCCGGCAGCAGCCAGCGGATTAACAAAGGCAGGGGTAACAGGCTGAGCAGCCAGGGCCATTCAAAATGAATCATTTTTCGCTTGGGCTTTGAGCCAGTCTTCGCACAGACTGATTAAATGTGAAATTTCCGCATCGGCCAGTTGCGTTTTTCGATACGGTGCATCGCTCAAACAGCAGCCGATGCCTTCGCTGAAAGGCGAGCCTTTGACCGAGCCGTCCAGATAGGCCAGCCATGCCCGGCCTGTCAAACCGGCGGCTTGGGTCCTGGGCGCTACACTGATCGCTACGCGCCGGATCAATACGGAAAGCTCGACCACTTTGCTATGGTTATCGAGCGTTGGATCCTGTTTGATTTGCGCCAGCATTTTTTTAGCGGTTTTGACGGCGGTCTTGCGGGTCAGACGCTTGTATAGCCAGACCAGCAAGAATATCAGCAAGGGCAGCGATACGGCGACCAGCCACCAGCCAGTAGCCGGCGGCCACCAGCCGATCGCTTCCGGCATGTGTATATCTCTCAAGGGAAGTTGAGCCGGTTCCATCATCTATGCCCCAATAAATATCTCAAACGTTGTACCGGATCCTCGTCGGTGCCGCATTGCATGAAAACCAGGCCCCGGCTTTGCGCCAGCTGGCCCAGGCGCTGCTGGCGCTGGGCAAAGCGTTGCTGGTATTGCACAGCAGCGCTGGAATCGGCATCGACAACCACATCGCGTTCTTCATCGGTAAACCGGTACCGGCCCTTGACAGGCAGCGCGCTTTCCAACGGATCGTAAACCATGATCAGGACGACGTCGCAGTGCTGCGATAATTTTAGCAGGTGCTTTTCGGCTTTTTCATTGAGGCCGCGAAAGTCGCTGATGATGTAAACACGACTGCCGGGACGGGCATGCTGCGCCAAGCGCGCCAGCACGTGCTCCAGCGTCAGGGTATCGGCCGTCCGGTCGGCTGGCTGCACCAAGGCATTGAGAAACCGCAATACCGCATGCTTGCCGTTCTGCGGTTTTAACTCGCGGCAGGCCGTATCGGAAAAGATCTGGCCGCCGATCCGATCGCCGTGATGCTGCGCCGTCCAGGCTAGCAAACCGGCCAGCTTGGCCGCCAGGACCGACTTAAAGACGCCGCGCGTCGCGAAATGCATGGCGGCCCGGTTATCGACGGAGATGAATATCGGCCGCTCGCGCTCCTCGCGGAACAGTTTGGTATGGGGTTTGCCGGTGCGGGCCGTCACGCGCCAGTCGATGCTGCGGATATCATCGCCGGGCTGATAAAGCCGCGCCTCGTCAAATTCCATGCCCCGGCCCTTAAAGCGCGAGACATAGCCGCCGCTTTGTGTCGAGCGTATCAAGGCATGCTGCAAGTTCAGACTGGCCGCTGGCCTGGCAAGATCAACCAAGGTTTTGAGCGACACTGAAACCAGTTCGCTGTCTGACTGTCTGGCATCGCCCGCCTGTTTACTGAAAAACATCAAGGTACGGCAACTCTGGCAATGAGCTCTCTGATGAAATGATCGGTCGTGATGCCTTCGGCCTCTGCTTCGTAAGACAATATCAGCCGGTGGCGCAGGACATCGTACGCCATGTCCTGAATGTCCTCGGGACTGACAAAATCGCGTTGCGCCAGCCAGGCCTTGGCCCTGGAACAACGGTCCAAGGCAATGCTGGCTCTGGGGCTCGCACCGTATTGCAGCCAGCCGGCCAGGTCTTTGCCGTAAACGCCGGGGTTGCGCGTCGCCAGCACGAGCTGCAGCAGATAGTCTTCAAGGCTATCGGCCATGTAGAGATCCAGCACTTCATTGCGGGCCTCGAACAAAGTCTTTTGATCGATTGGCTCAAATTTGGCATTGTTTTTTACCGACTCCAGTCTGGCCTCGTTCCGGGCCAGGTGCAGAATGCTTTTTTCATGCTCCGCTTGCGGGTAATCGATTTTCACATGCAGTAAAAAACGGTCCAGTTGCGCTTCAGGCAATGGGTACGTGCCTTCCTGTTCGATAGGGTTTTGCGTCGCCATGACCATGAACAGCTGCGGCAGCGGATAGGTAGCCTGACCGACGGTAATCTGGCGTTCGGCCATGGCTTCCAGCAGCGCGGCCTGCACTTTGGCCGGTGAACGGTTGATTTCATCGGCCAGGATCAGGTTATGAAACAGAGGCCCTTTTTGAAACTCGAAGCTGCCCTGTTGGGGGCGATAAATTTCAGTACCGGTTAAATCAGCCGGCAACAGATCCGGCGTGAACTGTACGCGATGAAAGTCCCCCTGAATGCCTTTGCTCAAGATATTGATCGCTCTTGTCTTAGCCAGGCCAGGAGCGCCTTCAACCAGAATATGGCCATCGGCCAATAAGCCGATCAGCATTCGTTCAACAAGCACATCCTGACCGATAATTTCTTGATTAATATAGGTTTTTAACCTCATTAACGATGATTGACTGGTACTTATATTGCTGTTTTGTTCTGACATAGTCCAATTGTAGGTTTTAAATCCATAGCTTGGGGGCCTAAAGCCGCACCAACAAAAATTAATAACCGGAGCCGAGGTTATCCCTTGTAAACAATCTTATCGTAATAAAGTTCCATATTTTATACGGATATTCCAGCTGACGACATAGAGTAACTTCTGTATGTATCCGTGAGTAACCTGTGGATTACTGGGGACATACTCGCAGCCGGCAAGTTATCCACAAGCTGTGCACAGAATGTGGATAACCTTAACCGCAAATTATAGATTGTTTTAAGTTGATGATATTAGAAAATAAATTTTACTTATCCACAGATTTTGTCAAGCTAGTAATAACAATAGGTTTTTAAATATCTTATTTTGTTATGATTAAAGCCGGAAAAATAAACGGTCATCGTCATGGAATTGTATAAAACCAAACCTGATTCATCCGACACCTTGCCCACCGGCATCCCTTATATCGTCGGCAATGAAGCGGCCGAGCGCTTCAGTTATTACGGGATGCGCGCCATACTGGTGATTTTTATGACACAGTATCTGGTGGACTCAACGGGTCGGCCCGATGTCATGTCTGAAAATGAAGCCCAGGGCTATTTTCATTTATTTGTCTCGGCCGTGTATTTCATGCCGTTGTTCGGCGCCTTACTGGCTGACGGCCTGCTGGGCAAGTACCGCACGATTATTTTTTTATCGCTGATTTACTGCCTGGGGCATTTTGCATTGGCGGTTGACGATACCCGCATCGGTTTGCTGATCGGACAGGGGCTGATCGCAATCGGCGCGGGCGGCATAAAGCCGTGTGTTTCCGCGCATGTCGGCGATCAGTTTGGCATGGCTAACCGGCATTTAATCGGCCAAGTCTTCAGCTGGTTTTATTTTTCCATCAATCTCGGCGCTTTTGCCGCGATGCTGATTATCCCCTGGCTGCTGCATCATTACGGTTCTTCGGCAGCCTTTGCCGTTCCCGGTTTTTTAATGCTGCTGGCCACCTTCACCTTTTGGACGGGGCGGTATCGCTATGTACATATACCGCCAGCCGGCACGGTTTTTATCAAGGACATGTTCGGTGCTGTCGGTTTGACAGCTTTAAAAAAGCTGGCCTCCATTTATGCTTTTATTGCTATATTCTGGGCTTTATTCGAACAAATCGGCTCATCCTGGATATTGCAGGCGCAAAAAATGGACCGTATGATCCTGGGGGTCGAACTGCTGCCATCACAGATTCAGGCGGCCAACCCGTTGCTGATCATGCTGCTGACGCCACTGTTTTCCTATCGGATTTATCCGTTTTTAAACCGGTTTATTGAACTGACGGCATTAAGGAAAATGACCATCGGTTTGTTCCTGACCACGCTGGCTTTCACCCTTGCCGGTTTCATTCAAACCGATATCGATAACGGCTTGACGCCGTCGATTATCTGGCAGTTGCCGGCTTATTTGTTGCTGACATCAGCCGAAGTCATGGTTTCAGTGACCTGTCTTGAATTTTCCTATACGCAGGCGCCGAAAACCATGAAATCGTTTATCATGGCGTTTTATTTCCTTTCGGTGGCGGTCGGCAATCTGTTTACCAGCACCGTCAATTTTCTTATTCAAAATGCCGACGGCTCCAGCAAACTGGCCGGTGCCGATTATTTCTGGTTTTTTACCGGCTTAATGTTGATTACCGCCGTGCTGTTTTGGCTTTCGAACCGTTACTATACCGAGCAGTCCTATTGGCAGGATGAGCAAAATCCCTGATGTTGCCTATAATTTTTTAATTTGACTTTCACGTAACATCACTGGGGAGTACGATGCGATTCATACTGGTTTTTTTGGGAATTCTTTTTTCCGCCCATGCGGCTGCCGGCGTTTATAAATGTACGGGGAGCGACGGCAAAACAGCTTATCAATCGACCCCATGCCTGGCCGGGCAGAGCAATGTCGAATTGAATGTTAAAACCGGCAGCGCTACCGATCTGGATGAACAACGAAAACAACAGGAAGAACAGCGTAAAAAACTTGATCAAGACAAACTTGAACGGGAGAAACTTAAGCAGCAACAGGCCCAATTACACAAGGCGGCCGCCGATGAAAGCGCCAAAAATCAATTGCTTATCAAAAATAATCCGGAAAAGTTTTCCGCTTATGCAATTCCTCCTTATCTGCCCGGCCAATTGCCGGATGTGGCCCAAAATTACCAGGACCGCTTGCCGGATATCGAGCGCTTGAGAAGACAGGCGGCGGAACAGGCTCTGGCCACCGGGCAATGCGGCCGCGTTGAAGCATCGGAACTGAATGCAAAAAGCAGCCGGGATGCGCTGGTCTTTTTAATCAATTGCAGCAGCGGTAAAAGTGTTTATTTAACAGAACAGGAATTAACTCAGTAACTATTCTATGAATTCTCCAAAAACCATATTAATTACGGGCTGCTCCAGCGGCATTGGATATGTCACGGCTGTCGAATTAAAAAAACGCGGCCATAATGTTATCGCTTCGGCAAGAAAGCCTGAAAGTGTCGCCCGGTTGAGCCGGGAAGGTTTCACTGCCGTCCAGCTGGATCTGGCAGACAGCGACAGTATCCGCCAGGCGGTCAGGCAAGTCATAGCCTTAACGGACGGAAGAATAGATGCGCTGTTCAATAACGGGGCTTTTGGACAGCCTGGCGCGGTGGAGGATTTAAGCCGCGATGCCTTGCGCAGTCAATTTGAAACCAACCTGTTCGGCACTCATGAGCTGACTAACCTGCTTATTCCCGTGATGCGCCAGCAGGGCCATGGGCGCATTATCTATAACAGCTCGATATTGGGGCTGGTCGCCATGACTTATCGTGGGGCTTACAATGCCAGCAAATTCGCGCTGGAAGGTTTGGCCGACACATTACGACTCGAGCTGCACGGCAGCAATATCCATATCTCGCTGATAGAGCCAGGTCCGATCCTGAGCGATTTCAGAAAAAACGCGTTTGAACTGTATAAGAAAAATATAGATCCGACGCATAGTTTCCATAAGGAAACGTATAAAGCCATGGAGGCACGCCTGCAGAAAGAAGGCCCGGCCGCGCCATTCACGCTGCCCGCCGAAGCCGTCTCTGAAAAAGTCATTCATGCCTTGGAAGCCAAGCGGCCTAAGCTGCGTTATTACGTGACAACCCCGACCTATGCCTTTGCTTTTCTTAAGCGCATATTGCCCATTTCCTGGATGGACGGGCTGCTGCGAAAGGTATGACGCGTGCATGACCTGAAAGAAGTCGATGTTGTCTGCCCCTATTGCGGCGAACTTATTGATATTCTTGTGGATACTTCTTCCGGCCCGCAGGAATATTATGAAGATTGTTCGGTTTGCTGTGCCCCGATCTTATTTATATTAGCCGTCGACGAGGCCGGAGAAATTTACCTTACTATTAAAAGGGATAATGAATAATATTCATTATCATTCAGTTTTAATTTTTTTCTGTGCTAGAATGCCGCGCTCTGCGTAGCCATTAATTAATTTGAATTCTTGCTTTCCCGCATAAACTCTCATTTTAATCGTTATGTCTGAACCCCATAAATAAATATCTGAGGTTTATAGCCCAATGAAAGCATTAAAAAAAATAGCAGTCTCTTTATTTGTAACCATTTCCCTGGCTTCGGCTTCCACAGCTTTTGCTAAAAATCCAACAGGCGAAGAAGTAAAAGTTGCTATCGATGATACTGTCGCTAAAGTGGAAGAATCCATTGCCGCCATTGAAAATGGTGCCGATAACGAAGCCGTTATGTCTTTGATTAATGACGCGCGCCAAATGCAAAAAAATATCTCTAATAATGAGCTTGATTTAAAACGCAATAAAGCCAGTTCAAAATTGAAAGCGGCACGTATTGAAGCTCGTAATAATGATATGAAAGCCTCAGAACAGCAGTTAAAAGAAGCTTTAGCCGGTTTTCAAGAGATAAAAGAAATATACGCTAAAACTCATTAATACCTGAATAATGTCGGATTTGATTGTTCTTATGATCGAATCCGACTCTTTTGAAATCCCGCCACCGGCTTTAATTTAAGTCGCTAAAATCCGCCTATTCTGCTTTTTCAATCCTCTTGGTCATTGAAAATGCTCAAAATGTGTTAGAATTACCGCCGGTAGATAACTCTTGACCATGAAAATAGATAGTTATACTGCCAATATAACTTGAAATAACTACAACTTGTGGGATTAGTGCAAAATGAAAATCTTAAAAAAAGTCTTACTGTCTTTATTGATCGCAACATCAATGGGAGCTGTTTCATCTTCTGCGTTTGCTGAAGATCCAGGCAGAATCGTATACGCGCCAGCTGATGCGATCGATATGACTGTAGGCAAAATCAAGGCAGCGATAGACGCTATCAATAGCGGAGCAGAAGGCGCTGCTGTTGCTGATTTGATTAAAGAAGCGTCAGATACAAGTAAAGAAATCAATGCTAATGACAAAGTAGACGTAGCACGCTCAAGAGCGAACGGCAAACTGAAAAGTGCACGCTCACATGCTAAAAAGAACTCTTTACAAGAAGCAGAACAAGAATTGCAAGATGCTTCAAAAGCTTTCAGTGATCTGAAAGGATTATTGTAAGAACGCCAAGCTATATCAGGACAGCTTCCAGTTGCCTGATATAGCTGCTACTCTCCTTCCTTGGCTACCACCTGAAGCATTTTTCAATAACCCCTGATTTTATTTTCAATCCGGAAAGTAAAATCCCAGTCCTATCAATTATCCATTAATCGCAGTTGCAGCGATTTAAGCTGACATTGTTTGCTACTTGATTAACCAAAGTGAATTTGGGGAACAGCAGGAATTTAAGATTTAAGAATTTAAATTGTCGGATGAGACAAGTTTTCAACGCTCTTTGACACACCGTCTCTGGCTTTCAATTTTTGCCAGTTGTAGTTTTCCGGTATCAGCCTGGCCTGGTTATAAGGCGGCTTGGTACGCTCATCGGCCATTTTAGAAACATCAAATCAGTCAGTTGCTCGACATGATCACCATAGCTCATGCCATCATCACGTAGCACGTCGCAGTAATTCCAGAGTTTTTGTACGATGTTGGCGGGACTCATTAATGTTCTATCCTGGTTTTATAAGCTTGTTGAGGATGATTATGTTGTATTGGATAGCGAGCTTCTAACAAACCCGCTTTAAGCATAGGCTTGATATAGTGGTTTCTGACGCTATCTGGTGCCCGATTTAATAATTCGGCTAATGTTCGGAGCGATAAAAATTCATCAGCACACAATTGTATAATGACAGATTTCACCTGCTCCGGGGCCGTGCGCTGCTTATTTCTTATTGGCTCTGCAAGACTTAACAAATGTGCATAATGTTCGGAGTTGCTGCCATTATGTTCGAAGCTAGTCTCCTTATGTTCGGACTTCCTTTGATAATGCTCGGAGTTAATGTCCATTTCAGAGAACAAATCCGGCACTATTTTGCCTTGTAAAGAATAACGCGTTCCCCGCCCATTTCCTGATTGCTTGAGGCATCCTTGCTGTACTAAATTTTTTAAATGATCACCAATTTCGCGAGGATGTTCAGGGCGATGAAGCTTGATATCGGCATTACCTATTTTTCCAAAGCGATGCGCCAAAACCAGGATAAATCGGTCAAGCTCGGACAAATAACTGTAAGCATCACCGACAATATCTTTAATCTCCTGATCGATTTCTTCAGGTATCAGACTGATGACCGGCAGGGTCATCTGGGTCATATCTAAATCCAGCTTCTCACTGACCAAAGGCTTCAGCCACGATTGTTCGCGCCATGCGCGCAGGATTTTCGGCATGCCCGATCCCGATTTCTCGCCCAAGCCCAATAACTGAAACATTTTCAGCATGGCCGGATTACGCGGATCACTAGAGCAATTATCTATTACGTAGAAACATAGCCTGAATTCCTGAAGAGATTGAGGCACTCTTCAGCCTGAAACTCATCCAGTAGCTTACCGATGAGTTGCCAGAGCTTATCGTAAGTGCGCTCTGCGGCTTTGCGCAGCAACGCTTTCAGCTTGGAGAATACTTGCTCGATCGGATTCAGGTCAGGACTGTAAGGCGGCAGGTATTTGATCGTCGCGCCGTGTGCTTCAACAATGGCCTGGACTTGTGCCACCTTATGTGCCGACAGGTTGTCACAGATCACAATATCACCGGGCTTCAAGGTCGCCCCCAGTTGCGACCGTAGATACTCTTTGAAGGCTTCCCCCGTCATGGCCTGATCTAGGCACCAAGGAGCCGTAAGCCCGTCGGCCCGCAAGCCGGCAATAAAGGTCATGGTCTGCCAATGACCCGCGGGTGCGGCATCCCGACACCGGGCACCGCCTAAGGCCCGCCCATAGCGACGGATCATGTTCGTGGTTACGCCCGTTTCATCCAGAAACACCAACTTCGACAGATCGCAGGTTTGCTGCCAGGCTTGCCATTGCTCACGAGCCCCGGCGACATCCTCGCGCTGCTGTTCAATGGCGACTACCGTTTTTTTTATAACGATAGCCCAGTTTGTGCCGGATAAACTTATCGATCGCCGAAATCGAAATACTCAGGGTTTGTTCTTGTTCCAGCCAGCTCTGCAGTTCCTTCAGGGTTATCGACGGGCTGCTCGCCAGCTGTTCCGTGATAGCCGCTTCATACGGTTCCAGCCGCGAGCGTCTGTAGCCGCCAAAGGGCTTGCCTTGAACGGCTCCGGTTTCACGCCACAAGGCGTGCATTCTGCAGGCAAAGGCCGGGCTGACCTCGTATTGTAAGGCCACGGCTCGCACGGTATTGCCTGCGGCAACCGCTTCGGCCACCCGGATGCGTAAATCTTCTGAATAAGGCTTGGGCATGATGAAAACGGCTCATCTTGTTTAACACGAGATTAGTTTATATCATGTTTTAATCTATGCAATAACTGCTCTAAGACCACCTTCATAGAGTTGATCCAGCGAAATCCGCAAACGGCCGGGATTTAAAAACTCTATTCGGTCGCGCCGTTTGACTATTTTAATCGGGCGTGTGGAACGATGATCGGCATGTACCAGACAGTTGATCAGTGCTTCGCGCAACGCTTCATGAACATGCGTTTCACCTTGCCTGATGCCCTGGGTGTCCAGCTTGAACGGCACATCCAGATCGTCGGTTAAACGCCGATAAACCCGCGCATAGAAATTAAAAATGTTGCTTTCCCAGCGGCCATCCAGGGTCAGGCGATAAGTCCAGCGCACTTCAGGATCATCGGACAGATGCTCCTGGTAATCCAGCTGATAATGCGGAAAAGCCTCAAGAATGCTTTGTTCCTTGCCGAACATAAACAGACCGGCCAGAGTCAGCCCTTCTTGCCCCGTCTTGCGGTTGCGTCGCCAACCATTCAGTTTCTCCAACAAGCCTTGATTGTCCAGCGCCAAGAATGGATGATCCGGCTCTCTGGACACGAACCGATTGCGATAAGCCTTGAGGGTGTCGGAATCCAGATCCTCTATCGTAAAGTTTTCAATAATACCGTAATCCTGCGGCTCGTCACTGGCATCACGCAACATTTGCCGCACTTCTGTTTCGGTGCAGCGGTAATCGCCTTCATAGTTGCGTTTGTAGGTACCTATTAATGGATTGCCATTGATATAGACCGGGCGCTGCATGCGAGAAGCTTGAGGTACGCGTATCAATAACAGCGATTTGCCCTGTACTGTTAAGATTTTTATATCGTCTTCATGACACAGTGGCGTGCTGAGTTTTCTGGCGTCATTATGGCCGTCCCAAAAGGCTTTACGTTGCGCTTCCGGATTTTTAATGCCCAATATCCAGCTTGCCTTTTTTCTCCTGCACGCCTAAAACCAGATAACCGCCCTCGCTATTGGCGAATGAAGAGAGGGTTTCCCATAGGGATTTCGGCAGCCCGCCGTCGGCCGACTTGAATTCGATTTCCTGGTCTTCTCCGAGATCGAGCTGATTCAACAGTTCCGCTTCGGTCATGCGCTCTGCCCTTGCTTTATTTTTTCCAGTAATACGCCAGCGGGTTCATCATCAGGGTCTTGCGGAACCAGTCTGCCACTAAAGGCTTTTTTCAGGATTGACTGGCGCATGCGCTCGGCGCGCTTCAGGTTGGTATTGATTTGCTGCTCGATCTCGTCGGCGATCGAGAGGCGACGTTCTATTTCTGAAATGATTTGAAGTTGCTCGGCTAGAGGGGGTATAGATAAAGTAAGTGTTGAGAAAGATTCTCTCATGAAATGTTTAATCGTACTACCTGTAAACCAATATTCGAGTTTTCCAGTCTTTGCTAAATATTCTAAAGAAAAAACCAGTGATTTAGGATTATAACCACTGAAGAAATGGACTCTGTGTAAAGCCTTTTGGTATTTCATTTCCGGATCTGGACTCTTCCAAACAGCCGTCCTTCCTGGCTCTCCACCTTCACAAACTAGAACATCACCCTGTCTAAGCTCATGGTCTGATTTAAATTTTTGCCTATCAAGCATTTTACTAACTGAATATCACCTATTTGATCAACAGTTGCCCATAAGGTGGTGCCCGCCTTGCCGTCGATATAAAGCAGATAGTCGGCGACGCCGTATCCTGGTTTTAAGGGAAATCCCGAATGGCGACACCGCGACTGGCATGAATGTTGACTTTAGATAACCCAGCCGGCGGCTGTTAATAGCTGATCAATGATTTTCCTTGCCTCGGGTTCTAATGCCATGAAACTATCCGTTTTATAGAATTTGTATAACAAGCTTTCTGCATTTTCCCCAAAGTACGCTGCTTCATGCGGAGAAATAGCAAAAAATTGATTCTTATACATAAGAACCTCATTGCAGGGCTCTTGCATAAGAAATCCTGGCAGGGCAAGCGCATATAAATTGATTTAAAAATCAGCGATACTAAAACTATTTTTCAATAGAACCATGTCATTAAGTTTACAGGAAACTTTTTCATCGCTCGCATGATTGTATGGCGCGTGTGATGGCAAGACTATTGATCAACTTGCTAAAAAGGAACCTTACTAAAATGAGTATGAAGAAAAGCGTTTTGAAGCTGCTTTTAAGCGATTCGTATAGAGAAAAAATTATCTTCTCAGCCTGAAAATTATATGCGCTTGCCTTGTTAAAATTACCAGTTATTGTAATTTAATGAGTTATGAAATGACCTGAAATGACGTGATACAACAATCACTTTCCGATACAGAAACTGGAAAATATTTTCCCCAACAAATCATCGGATGTAAATTTTCCGGTAATTTCCCCCAGACTGTTCTGAGCCTGCCTTAAATCTTCCGCGACCAGTTCGCCGGCCTGGCTGCCCTGCAATTGATGCAACGCACTCAGGACAAAGTCATAGCCTTTTCCTAGAGCTTCAATATGGCGTCTTCGGGCTATAAACACATTATCGGTCTGTTCCTGGTAGCCCATGCACTGTTTCAGATGCTGTCTGAGCAGTTCCATGCCGGCACCTGTTTTAACGGACAGGTGAATTTCACAACCTGCCGTTGTCTGCCTTATCTCAGGTTCCCTGGCGGTTAAATCTATTTTGTTATAAATCCGGGTGAGGCTGACATTTTCCGGCAAATAGGGCAGCAGTTGCTGTTCATCTTCGCTGTCTCGGCTGTCCAGCAGCAACAGAATTCTGTCAGCCTGCTTGATTTCTTCCTGTGCCCGGCGTATGCCTTCTTTTTCCACGGCATTGTCGCTTTCTCTCAAACCGGCCGTATCGATCACATGCAAAGGCATGCCATCAAGCTGAATCCGCTCTCTTAGCACATCCCGGGTCGTGCCGGCGATATCGGTGACGATGGCCGCGTCATGTCCGGCCAGGGCATTGAGCAGGCTGGATTTGCCGGCATTGGGTTTGCCCGCCAGCACGACGGTCATGCCATCGCGTAACAGGCGGCCTTGCCGGGCCGTAGCCTGGATCTGTTCGATGCGCTCCAATAAACGGATGATGCGGTTTTCCACGACCCCATCGCTTAGAAAGTCGATTTCTTCATCGACAAAATCGATGGCGGCTTCGACATAGGTGCGCAGTTCCGTCAGCTCGGCGACCAGCGCATTGATCTGCTCCGAAAAAACGCCCTGCATGGATTTTTGCGCGGAGCGCACGGATTGCTCGGTGCTGCTTTCTATTAAATCGGCGACGGCCTCGGCCTGTGCCAGATCAAGTTTGTTATTCAGGAAGGCGCGCTCGGTAAATTCACCGGGATTGGCTAATCGAATGCCCAGCGACAGAACCCGCCGCAGCAGCATATCCAATACCACGGAACCACCGTGCCCTTGAAGTTCAAGGACATCTTCACCGGTGTAGGAAGCAGGGGCGGGAAAATAAATCGCGATGCCGGAATCGATCGCCGAACCGTTTTCATCGAGAAAAGCCGAAAACAGCGCCAATCTAGGCTGTAGGGGTTTGGTGATCAGCTGTTTGGCTATGGCCGTAACATCAGGGCCTGAAATGCGGATAATACCGACACCGCCATTCCCTGGCGGTGTTGCAATTGCTGCAATGGTATCGAAAGAGTCGAAGTTCACTAATACAAATTATGCTTCTTCATTGATCTGGCGGGTAATATACGATTGCTGAATGATAGACAATGTATTGTTAACAACCCAATATAAAACCAGACCGGCCGGAAAGAACAGGAAGAAAATAGTGAACACGATAGGGAACATTTTCATGATCTTGGCCTGAATCGGGTCAATCGGCGCCGGATTCAGACTTTGCTGGATTTTCATGGTGATACCCATCAGCACAGGCAAGACATAAAAAGGATCCATGGCCGACAAATCCTGTATCCACAACATGAAAGGCGCCTGGCGGAGTTCCACCGTTTCAACCAGTACCCAGTACAGGGAAATAAACACCGGGATCTGGATCAAAATAGGCAGACAGCCGCCTAAGGGGTTGACCTTTTCGCGTTTGTACATGTCCATCATTTCTTTATTGAAACGAGGCCTGTCATCGGCAAAGCGTTCCTGCATTTCTTTAAGACGCGGCTGAATTTTGCGCATCTTTGCCATTGACCGGAAACTGGCTTGCGACAGTTTGAAGAACAGCAGCTTAATGCATAAGGTCACGCCGATAATGGACCAGCCCCAGTTGCCCACCACGTCATATATCTGGTTCAGCAGCCAGTAAATAGGCTTGCCGATAAAAGTCAGCCAGCCGTAATCAACCGTCAGTTCCAAGCCTTTGGCGATGTCTTCCATCATCGGCTGAATTTTAGGACCGGCAAATAATTGCGAGGTAAACCGGACATCGGCATTGCTGGCGACAGTCATAGGCTCTGAATAAGCGCCAATCACATAGCGCCAGTCTTTCAGCTCCTTCGTGTAAAAATGGTTTTCCTGATCGGCCGGCGGAATCCATACAGCCGCGAAATAATGCTGAATCATGCCTGTCCAGCCGCCTGTAGTCTTGACGCTCAGATTCTCCTCGGCCATATCATCGAAGTCCACTTTCTGATATTTTTCTTCCTCGGTATAAAAGACGCCGCCTGTATAGGTTCTGATAAAAGTATTGCCTTTCTCATCCTGATAAGGCACGCGCATCAGCTGGCTGTATTGTCTGCCGGTCCAGGGTTGGGCGGAATTGTTCTGTACTTTCTGTTCCAGGCCGATTTGATAACTGCCGCGTTTAAATGTAAACATTTTAGTTACCGCCAGACCACTGCTGTCGGTCCAGGTCAATGGCACCGTCAACGTGTCCTGGCCAGGTTCCAGTACGTAACTGTCTTTTTCGCTATTGAAAACGGTATGGTGAGTAGCCGCGACTGTTGAACCGCTATCGGCAATCAAGCCGCTTTGCGCCAAAAATAATTTGTCCGGGTTGCTGTCGAATAACCGCGTTGGCGCAAGATTTTTTTCCGAAACCGACAGGCCAAGCATGTCGCGCAGGCGGTTGACGATGGTATTTTCTTTTTCCACCGGATATTCCAACAGATCCAGATTACGCAGCGTGCCGCCCAAGGTATCTATTTCCAAGTCCAGGACATCGGTTTTTACTTTGATGATTTTAGCCGAAGGCACGGCGACGGACGGTACCGCCGAGGATTCCTGTTTCGCGGTTTCCGTCGGCGCAACGCCGCCGGTAGCGGTTGGCAGATCTTCTTTCGTGTTCGTAGTATTGGGATCTGTTACTGCAACGGGCGGTTTGGGGCCGTAGTCCACCTGCCACGCCTGCCACAGCATAAAAACGAGCATTGCAAAAGTAACGATTAATACAAATCTAATATTATCCATTCTTATTATTACCAAATTTTTCTGGAACAGGATCAATGCCACCTTCATGAAAAGGGTGGCATTTTGATAATCTTCTGAGCGTGAGATAGGTGCCGGTTACGGCGCCATGGAGCTGAAGCGCTTCCAAGGCATAAGCGGAACAACTGGGATAGAAGCGACAATTATTGCCAAGTAAGGGGCTAATAAAGTACTTGTAAAACTTTATGAATGTTATGAGTATGAATCGCATCGGGTTACCAATTTAAGCCAATGCCTTTCCAAAGACTTTCTTAGCAAGTCCGGCGGAGCATCTGCTGCATCCCTGCGAGCCAAGACAACAATGTCTATATTTCCTATGCTTTGTTGCTTTAATCGATAGCTTTCCCGGACAATACGTTTAATTACATTCCGTTGTATTGCCTTTTTTATATTTTTTTTGGCAATTGCTAAGCCTAGCCTCGGATGATCAAGATCATTCCTGATGGCTAACAGCGTGAAATACTGATCGCTTGATTTTACAGGCTTAGCAAAAACCTTTTTATATTCAGCCGGTTTCTTTAACCGTAACTGTGGGGGAAAACCGAAAACTTTCTCAGCCACATACCGGTTAGTTAAACCGTTAATTTGGCGCGACCTTTTGCTCTGCGAGCGTTGATCACTCTTCGTCCGCCGACTGTCGCCATTCTGGCGCGGAAACCGTGAGTTCTGGCGCGTTTGATTTTACTGGGTTGGTATGTTCTTTTCATTGATTCAGGACCTGATCAGATTAGGGTTAACAAAAACGGATAAAAAAGACGTTGGATGATAAAATAAAGAACATAGCCCTGTCAATTCTGTAGTGCATTGTTTTATTGCTGTATAGTGGCAGCCAAGCAAAATTCCTTCACTAATTAAAAATCAATATCTTATATACTTCAATGAGCTCAATTTGGAATAACTGCCTTTCTAAACTTGAAAATGAAATCTCCAGTTCGGATTTCAGTACATGGATACGGCCGCTTCAGGCCATAGAAAGCGACGGACAAATCAAACTGCTGGCGCCAAATCGCTTTGTACTGGACTGGGTCAAGCAACATCATTTTGCCAAAATTGAAGAAACCATTCATGAATTTTCCAATGGTGAATTAGGTCTGATTCTTGAGATCGGCTCTAAAAAATCCACCGTATCCACCGCCGCAACGATCGCCAAACCGGCCGAAACCAAAAAAGCCAGCCCCAACTTTCTTAATAAGGCTTTTACTTTCGACAATTTTGTCGAAGGCAAATCCAATCAGTTGGCCAAGGCCGCATCGATCCAGGTTTCCGAAAACATCGGCAAGGCTTATAACCCGTTGCTGATTTACGGCAGTTCAGGATTGGGCAAGACCCATATGATGCATGCGATAGGCAATGCCGTTCTGCAAAAAAATCCGTCGGCCACGATTGTTTACCTGCATTCGGAAAAATTCGTCCAGGATATGGTCAAAGCGTTGCAGCAAAACTCCATCAATACCTTTAAGGAATATTATCGCGGCGTGGACGTGCTGCTGATCGACGACATTCAATTCTTCGCTGGCAAGGAACGCTCGCAGGAAGAGTTTTTCCATACCTTCAATACCTTGCTGGAAAAAAAACATCAGGTGGTTTTAACCTGCGATAAATACCCGAAGGAAATCATCGGACTTGAAGACCGCTTGAAATCGCGATTCGGTTGGGGGCTTCCTGTTTCCATCGAACCGCCGGACATGGAAACCCGGGCCGCGATCTTGATGAAAAAAGCGCATCTGGCGAATGTGGATTTGCCTCAGGAAGTCGCGTTTTTTATCGCGAAAAGAATTCCGTCCAATGTCCGCGACCTGGAAGGCGCGTTAAGGCGCGTGATTGCCAATGCGCAATTCACGGGGCGCGAAATCACGACCGAGTTTACCAAGGAAGCGCTGCATGATCTGATCTCCCTGCAGGACAAACTGGTCAACATAGACAACATTCAAAAGACCGTGGCCGAGTATTTCAAAATCCGCGTGGCCGATCTGTCCTCCAAAAACAGACGGCAATCCATTACCCGGCCGCGGCAAATGGCCATGTCGCTGGCCAGGGAACTGACTTCGCACAGTTTTCCGGAAATCGGCGAGGCTTTCGGCGGCCGTGATCACACGACGGTCATGAATGCCTGCAAGCGCATCAGTGAACTCAAGGAAGCCGATAGTAAGGTGGCCGAAGACTATTCCAATCTGTTGAGAACTTTATCGCATTAATCGTGCACAAGCTGTGGATAAACCGGTGCCTTACTAACAGCCCGTTTTTAACTACAGCCGGAACACAAGCAGTTACAACTTTAAACACATTATTTATAACAGGCTAGCTGATTGATTATTAAGGTATAATTAGAGTTATCAACAGTTTCATGCAAGCTAGTAATAACAGAAAAATATTCTTTTATGAACTTTATTATTAATAGAGAAGAGCTTTTAACGCCCCTACAGCAAATAGTCAGCGTCATAGAAAAAAGGCAGACCATGCCGATTCTCTCCAATGTGCTGATGGTAATCGAAGACAATCGGCTGATTTTGACCGGTACGGATCTGGAGATTCAGATCGTGGCCAAAATCGACATCGGCACCGCGACATCCGGATCGATCACGGTTCCGGCGAGAAAATTCCTGGATATCTGCCGGTTATTGCCCAGCGGTGCCGAAATCAAATTTGAACAGGAAGATGATGTCGCCAGGGATGGTGCGAAAGTCAAAATCCTGTCCAACCGCAGCCGCTTTTCCTTAAGCTGCCTGCCGGCGGACAATTATCCGGAATTTGCCGAATCGGAATTCGAGCATCAATTCTTTATCAATGCCGGCAAATTTAAAAGGGCGCTGGAGAAAACCATATTCTGTATGGCCAATCAGGATGTCCGTTATTATCTGAACGGCCTGTTGCTGCATATTTCCAACAGCAAATTGAAGCTGGTGGCCTCGGACGGACATCGCTTGTCGATTTATGAAGACCAGTTGGATCAGGCGACCGGCTATGAAGCGCGAATCATCCTGCCCAGGAAAGGCGTTCTGGAACTGAGCCGTTTACTCGATGATCCGGACGCCGAGTTGAGAGTCGAGTTTTCCGGCAACAACATCCGGATCTTTATCAAGAATCTGGTGTTTTCGGCCAAACTGGTCGATTCAAAGTATCCCGATTTCAGCAAGGTGTTCCAGCAGGCGTTTTTCAATCAGATCCATATTCAAAAACAGCAACTGAAGGAAGCTTTAACCCGCGTTGCGATCCTGTCCAACGAAAAATTCAAGGGCGTCACGCTGGACATTTCGTCCGGCAGTTTAAGAATCAGCACGCACAATCCCGAGCATGACGAAGCCGAGGAAGAGCTTTTTATCGAATACGCCGGCGAGCCTTTATCGATCGCCTTCAATGCGCAGTATTTGCTGGATGCCGTCTCCAACCTGGATTCGGAGTTGGCGGTATTGACTATTGCCAGTAATGCCAGCACTTGCTTCATCGATGAACCCAATGATTCTTCCTACAAATTTATTGTCATGCCGATGAGGCTGTAATATTACGGATGAGTTTGTTGAAACTGGATATTTACCATGTCAGGAATATCCATCAAGAATCCATCAGACCTTCTCCAACAATCAATTTCGTTGTTGGAGAAAATGCCAGCGGCAAAAGCTCGCTGATAGAAGCTATTTTCATTCTCGGTCGGGCCCGATCTTTCCGTTCCACATCCATCAAGCCGGTTATCAGTTTCGATCAATCGCATTTAATCGTTTCCGCGCAAGCGCTGCAACCGGATGGCAGCCATTGCCATTTGGGCATTCAACTGGATGGCAAGGATTTTGAAATTCGTATCAACCAGCAATCCAGACAGAAAAAGTCGGATTTAGCCTATGCGCTGCCTATGCAATTGATACATCCGAAAAGTTATGAATTGCTCGACGCCGGCCCGCAGATCAGGCGCGAATTTATAGACTGGGGCGTCTTTAACGACCAGGCGAATTTTTTGCCGGTCTGGCGCAGATTCAAAAAAGCATTATTGCAGCGTAATTCCTTATTAAAAACCAAGCAGCTTGAACAAATCAATGTTTGGGATAAAGAACTGGTTTATTACGGTACAATAGTCGATAACTACCGCCAGCAGTACCTGCAAAAGTTAAAGCCTGTTTTTATTGAGATTATCAAGCGGTTTCTCGACATCGGCTGCATAGACATCCTGTTGACTGCGGGATGGGATGGCTCAAAGCCCTTTCAGCAGGTTTTGACCGAAGACATGGATAAGGATCTGCGATATGGATTTACCCACAGTGGACCGCATCGTGCAGACTTTCAATTATTGGTTAATGCCAGACTGGCAAAAGATTTTGTTTCACGCGGCCAGCTGAAACTGCTGGTATTGAGCCTGAAACTTGCACAGGTTCAACTGCTGGCTAACGAGCGCGGCAATATCGGCTGTATTCTGGTGGATGATTTTGCGGCCGAGTTGGACGTGACGAACCGGGCCAAGCTACTTGCTTATCTTGCTGAGTTACAATGTCAGGTTTTCATCACGGCAACCGAACAGGCTGATCTTGGCGATTTAAGCCGGTTAAAAGAATATAAAATGTTCCACGTGGAACATGGACATATAAAACCCATGTAATGTTTCACGTGGAACATTACGGCAACAACAGAAAGCGGACAACTACATGAGTAATCACAACGATCAATACGACAGTTCCAACATTCAAGTTTTAAAAGGGCTGGATGCAGTAAGAAAACGGCCGGGCATGTATATTGGCGATACCGATGACGGCTCCGGTTTGCATCATATGGTTTTTGAAGTCGTGGATAATTCCATAGACGAAGCCTTGGCCGGTTACTGCAAGGAAGTCAGAGTGATTATTCATAGTAACGGCTCGGTTTCAGTAACCGATGACGGGCGCGGCATTCCGGTCGATATTCACGAGGAGGAGGGGCGTTCGGCGGCGGAAGTGATTATGACCGTGCTGCATGCCGGCGGCAAGTTCGATGACAATGCCTATAAGGTATCAGGCGGCTTGCATGGCGTCGGTGTCTCGGTCGTGAATGCCTTGTCGGAAGAATTGAATCTGGAAATACGCAAGAACGGCCAGTTGCATAAACAAAAATACATCATGGGCGAGCCGGTCGCGCCTTTACAGGTTGTCGGGCCCGCCGAAGGCAGCGGCACCTTGATCAACTTCAAGCCCAGCTCCCAGACGTTCAGCGATGTGGAATTCCACTACGATATTCTGGCGAAGAGGCTCAGGGAGCTGTCATTCCTGAATTCGGGCGTGCGCATCATCCTCGAGGACGAGCGCAACGACAAGAGCGATGTGTTCGAGTTTGAAGGCGGCATCAGCGCCTTTGTCGAGCACCTGAACAAGAACAAGACGCCGCTGTTCCCGGAGGTATTCCATTTTGTCGCCGAAAAAGAAGGCGTCACCGTCGAAGTGGCGATGCAATGGAACGATTCCTACCAGGAAAACGTATTCTGCTACACCAACAACATCCCGCAGCGCGACGGCGGCACGCATCTGGCCGGTTTCAGAAGCGCGCTGACACGCACGATCAATCAATACATCGAAACCAGTGGCCTGGCGAAAAAGGAAAAGGTTGCCACTACCGGCGATGACGCCCGGGAGGGCCTGACCGCCGTGCTGTCGGTCAAGGTGCCGGATCCGAAGTTTTCCTCGCAAACCAAGGACAAACTGGTTTCATCGGAAGTCAAACCGCTGGTCGAATCGACCATGAATGAGAAATTGCAGGAGTTTTTGCTGGAACGGCCGCAGATCGCCAAAGCTATCACCGGCAAAATCGTCGACGCGGCCCGGGCCAGGGAAGCCGCGCGCCGCGCCCGTGAAATGACGCGGCGCAAAACCACGCTGGATATTGCCGGCCTGCCGGGAAAGCTGGCCGACTGCCAGGAAAAAGACCCTGCTCTATCCGAACTGTTTATCGTGGAAGGGGACTCGGCCGGCGGCTCGGCCAAACAGGGCAGGGACCGCAGAACCCAGGCCATTCTGCCGCTGAAAGGCAAGATTCTGAATGTCGAGAAAGCGCGTTTCGATAAAATGATCTCATCCGAAGAAGTCGGCACATTAATCACGGCCTTAGGCTGCGGCATCGGCAAGGATGAATACAACCTGGACAAACTGCGTTACCACCGCATCATCATCATGACCGATGCCGACGTCGACGGTTCGCACATTCGCACCTTGCTGTTGACGTTCTTTTACCGCCAGCTGCCTGAAATCGTCGAGAAAGGCTATATCTATATCGCCCAGCCGCCGCTATACAAAGTCAAGAAAGGCAAGCAGGAGCATTACGTCAAAGACGATATGCAATTAAATGAATACCTGATTCAACTGGCGCTCGACAAGGCGCAGTTGTTTACCGATGCCTCGGCCCCGCCGATCCAGGGTCAGGGCCTGGAAAAACTGGCCCGGGAATACACCGGCGTTGTCGCTACCATCAATCGGTTATTCAGACGCTACGATGAAAGCTTCCTGGAGCAATTGGCTGTTATGGGTGTGCTGGATGATGAGATTAAACAGGACCGGGAAAAGCTTGCTGACTGGCTAAGCGAGCTGGAACGGCAGCTGAATCAGAAAACCGGCGAAGCGGTGTTTGCAATAGAACTCGATTATAAGGCCGGCAATGATTTCTCTGTCGTCGTCAACAAACGCCTGCATGGCATCACAAAAACCTTTGTCCTGACGGCGGCGTTTTTTGCCGGCAAGGACTACAAGCAAATCGCGCAGTATGCGCAGGATACCACCGGTATGTTCAGCGAGCACTCCTTCATTCAGATGGGTGAACGCCAGCAGCAGGTCGGCAGCTTCAAGCAAGCGTTTGAATGGATGATGCGGGAAGTCAAAAAAGGCCAGCACATCCAGCGTTACAAAGGTCTGGGCGAAATGAATCCGGAACAGCTGTGGGAAACCACGCTCGATGCCAACAACCGTCGGCTGCTGCAAGTCAGAATCGAGGATGTGATTGCGGCTGATGAAATTTTTACCACGCTGATGGGCGATGTGGTCGAGCCGCGCAGGGACTTCATCGTTAAAAATGCCTTGGATGTGACTAATCTGGACGTGTAATTATGCTGAGTTATCCGAATATCGACCCGATTGCCATTAGTATCGGCCCTTTGAAAATTCACTGGTACGGCCTGATGTACCTGATCGGCTTTGCCGCCGTCTGGGTGCTGGGCAAAAAAAGAGCCGAACAGCCCTGGTCGCCCATCAAGCCCGAGGCGATTGAAGACCTGGTGACCTACGGCGCCCTGGGCGTGATTCTGGGCGGCAGAATCGGCTATATCCTGTTCTACGGCTTCGGCGAATTTCTGAATGATCCGCTGGTCCTGTTCAAGATCTGGCAGGGCGGCATGTCGTTCCATGGCGGCATGCTGGGCGTATTTGTCGCGATGTGGCTGTTCGCCAGGAAACAACAGTGCACGATGATGCAGCTGACCGACATCATCGCGCCGCTGGCGCCTATCGGCCTGGGCGCCGGCCGTATCGGCAATTTCATCAACTCGGAACTGTGGGGCCGCACGACCGATGTGCCCTGGGCCATGGTATTCCCGAACGGCGGACCGCTGCCGCGGCACCCCTCGCAGCTGTACGAGGCGTTTCTGGAAGGCATCGTGTTATTCACGATTCTCTGGATTTATAGCCGCAAGCCCAGGCCGACCATGGCGACGACCGGCCTTGCGGTCATGCTGTACGGCTGCTTCCGGTTTTTCGTCGAATTCTTCAGAATGCCCGATGCGCACTTGGGATATCTGGCGCTGGACTGGGTGACCATGGGCCAGATCCTGTCCACGCCCATGATCATCATCGGCGCCCTGATGTTTTATTTTGCCCACAGAAAAAGCGCATGAAACCGTATCTTGAACGGCCCGATAACGTGTTTATCGCGGTTATGCTTTATATCAGGCTATAAGGACCCGACATGCAGCAATACCTCGCCCTCGTCAGGGACATTCTCGAAAACGGCTCCTGGCAGGACAACCGGACCGGCATCCGGACCAAAAGCATACCGGGCGCCATGATGAAATTCGACCTGCAGCAAGGCTTCCCGGCCGTGACCACCAAGAAACTGGCGTTCAAGTCCGCGATCGGCGAACTGATCGGTTTTCTGCGCGCAACGCGCAGCGCCGCCGATTTTCGCGACTTAGGCTGCAAGGTATGGGACCAGAACGCCAACGAGAACCGGCAGTGGCTGGCCAATCCTTACCGGCTTCAGGAAGACGATATTGGCCCCGTATACGGCGTGCAGTGGCGGCAATGGCCGGCGTACAAGTTCATCGACCTGAGCAAGCCGGAAAGCGCCGCCCAGGTCAATGATGCAATGGCTAGAGGCTATCAGCAGATCGGGCTCATGGAAAACGCAAACGGACAAGACAATGTCACCCGCGTACTGCTCTACAAGGCTATTGACCAGCTCCGCCAGTGCCTCGACACCATCATGAACGACCCGCAAAACCGGCGCATCCTGTTTCACGGCTGGAACTGGGCGCAACTGGAAGAAATGGCGCTACCCCCTTGCCATTTGTTGTATCAGTTCCTGGTGAACACCTCGAAGCGAGAGATATCGCTGTGCCTGTATGTCCGAAGCAACGACATTGGTCTGGGGGCGCCGTTCAATCTGGCGGAGGGCGCAGCGCTCCTGCACCTGGTCGGGCGCCTGACAGGCTATGCGCCCCGCTGGTTTACCTACTTTATCGGCGACGCCCATATCTACGAGAACCATGTGGAGATGCTGGAGCAGCAATTGCAGCGCGAGCCTTATCCGGCGCCGAAACTGGTGCTGTCGGACCGCATCCCCGACTATGCGGCTACCGGCAGTTACGAACCCGAGTGGCTCGAAAAAGCAGAGCCCGGCGACTTCATATTGGAAGGCTACCAGCACCATGCGCCCCTGACCGCGCCCATGGCGGTCTGAAACAAGCGATTTTAAAACCTGTAGGTGCGAATTTACTTGTGCCCCTTGCGGGTATTCGCACTTGGCGACTTGCGCAGGATATAACAGATGTTATATCCTGCACGCCAATTCGCCAGCACCTGTATCTCTGGCTGTAGATTATTCCCGATGAGGATTTGGAAAATGCCCCAACAGCCCAGTGCGTTTGCAGAACAGGTCAAGGCCGTCAGAAAACAGCTGAAACTGAGTCAGGATGAACTGGCGCAGGCGCTGGGGGTCAGCTTTGCGACGGTAAACCGCTGGGAAAACGGCAAGACAGCTCCGTCCAGGCTGGCGCAACGGCAATTTGAACAGTTCTGCGCCGGCAAAAAACAGCAGGGAGCGTTGAAAGATGAATAAAAAACAGCTGTCCGAACGCGACATCTGCAGCAAATTCATCACCCCCGCGCTGGAACAGGCCGGCTGGAATCTGGCCAGCCAGATCCGAGAAGAATTTCCGCTCACCAAAGGCCGGATCATCGTACGCGGCAAACTGCACACCCGCGCCACACACAAACGCGCCGATTACGTGTTGTTTTACAAGCCTAACCTGCCGATAGCGATCATCGAGGCCAAGGACAACAACCATGCTCTCGGCGACGGCATGCAGCAGGCGCTGGGCTATGCCGACATGCTGCAAGTGCCTTTCGTGTTCAGCAGCAACGGCGACGGCTTTCTGTTTCATAACAAAATCGCAACCGACGGCATCATCGAACGCGAGCTGGCCCTGCACGAATTTCCCTCCGCCGCGACGCTCTGGCAAGAGTGGGTTAAACACCAGGGCCTGAGCGAGCGGCAAAGCGCGCTCATCACCCAGGACTACTACAGCGACGGCGGCAACAAAACGCCGCGCTACTACCAGTTGCTGGCAATCAATAAAACCATCGAAGCGATAGCGCGCGGGCAGAACCGCATTCTGCTGGTCATGGCCACCGGCACCGGCAAAACCTTTACCGCATTCCAGATCATCTGGCGTTTATGGAAATCCAGGACCAAACGCCGCATCCTGTTTCTGGCCGACCGCAATATCCTGGTCGATCAGACCATGACCAACGATTTCAAGCCGTTCGGCCCGGTGATGACCAAAATCCAGAAACGCCAGGCCAACAAATCCTATGAAATCTACTTGTCGCTGTATCAGGCCGTCACCGGCAGTGAAGAGGAACGCAACATCTACAGGCAGTTCAGCCCGGACTTTTTCGATCTGATCGTCATCGACGAATGCCATCGCGGCAGCGCCGCGGCCGACTCGGCCTGGCGGGAAATCCTGGAATACTTCTCATCCGCCACCCAGATCGGCCTGACTGCCACGCCGAAAGAAACCAAGGACGTTTCCAACATCGACTATTTCGGCGAACCGATTTACACCTACTCGCTCAGGCAAGGCATAGACGACGGCTTCCTGGCCTCCTACAAAGTGGTGCGCATCGATCTGGACAAAGACCTGACCGGCTGGCGTCCGGACAAAGGCATGCTGGACAAATACGGCAACGAAATCGAAGACCGCATCTACAACCAGAGGGATTTCGACAAGACGCTGGTGCTGGAAAAGCGCACCCGGCTGGTCGCCAAAAAAATCAGCGAATTTCTGAAGCAAACCAACCGTTTCGACAAGACCATCGTGTTCTGCGAAAACATCGACCACGCCGAACGCATGCGCCAGGCTCTGGTCAACGAAAACGCCGATCTGGCCGCGCAAAATTCAAAATACGTCATGCGCATTACCGGCGACAATGAAGAAGGCAAAGCCGAGCTCGACAACTTCATTTTCCCGGAAAGCAAATACCCGGTCATCGCCACGACCTCCAAACTGATGACCACCGGCGTCGACGCCCAAACCTGCAAGCTGATCGTGCTCGACCAGCGCATCCTGTCGATGACCGAGTTCAAGCAGATCATCGGCCGCGGCACGCGCATTAACGAAGATTACGGCAAGTATTACTTCACCATCATCGATTTTCGCAAAGCCACCGAACTGTTCGCCGACCCGGATTTTGACGGCGATCCCGTGCAGATCTATACCCCCGGCCATCCCGACGATTCGCCCGTGCCTCCCGACCTGGCCGATGATTGCGAAAACCGCGGCAAAGACTATCCGGGCCTTGGCAATGACGCAGGCTGGACAGGCGTCGCCGAATCCGGCCCGGAGCCGGATGAAGCCAAAGTCAAACGCTACGTTGTCGCCGATGTCGAAGTTAAAGTCGTCGCCGAGCGCGTGCAGTATTTCGACGCCAACGGCAAGCTGGTCACGGAGTCCCTGAAAGACTACACCCGCAAAACCCTGAACCGGGAATTTGCCTCGCTGGACGATTTTCTGCGCCGCTGGAGCCGCAGCGACAAGAAACAAGCCGTCATCGACGAGCTGGCCGGCCAGGGCATTTTCTTCGACGCCCTGGCTGACGAAATCGGCCGCGACTGCGACCCGTTCGACCTGGTCTGCCACGTCGCCTGGGACCGGCCGCCATTGACCCGCAGGCAGCGCGCGGAGCAGGTCAGGCAAAACAATTACTTCACCCGCTACGGCGAACAGGCCCGCAGGGTTCTGGAAGCCCTGCTGGACAAATACGCCGACGCAGGCATCCAGCATATCGAAGAAACCCAGATTCTGACCATCGCGCCCTTCGACCAGTTCGGCACCCCGCTGGAGATCATCCGCAGCTTCGGCGGCCTGGATCGATACCAGCAGGCCGTCTGCGAACTGGAACAGGCGCTTTACGCCCCATAAAGGCCCATCACTGCAAGAAAACCACCCATGCCTATAGGAACCCTGATCAAAAGCATCCAGGACATCATGCGCAAAGATGTCGGCGTCGACGGCGACGCGCAGCGCATCAGCCAGATCGTCTGGCTGCTGTTTCTGAAAATTTTCGACGACAAGGAACAGGAATGGCAACTGACCGTTCCCGGCTACCAATCGCCGCTGCAAAGCCGTTTCCGCTGGACGAACTGGGCCAAGAATCCGGAAGGCATGACCGGCGAGGAATTGATCGACTTCATCAACAACGACCTGTTTCCGTCTCTAAAACGCCTGGCCACCGCCGCCGGCGTCCCGCCGCACGGCAAGGTCGTCGGCTCGGTGTTCGAGGACGCCTACAACTACATGAAATCCGGCACCCTGCTACGCCAGGTGATCAACACCATCGAGGCCGATGTCGATTTCAACTCCTCCAGCGACCGCCACCTGTTCAACGACATCTACGAAAAAATCCTCGCCGACCTGCAATCGGCCGGCAAGCCGGCGAATACTACACGCCGCGCGCCGTCACCCAGTTCATGGTCGACATGCTCGACCCCAGACTCGGCGAAGCCATCCTCGACCCGGCCTGCGGCACCGGCGGCTTTCTGACCTGCGCCATCGAACACCTGAAACGGCAGGTCAAAACCGCCGACGACCTGAAAACCCTGCAGGCCGGCATCCACGGCGTCGAGAAAAAGCCGCTGCCGCACATGCTGGCCATGACCAACATGATGCTGCACGGCATCGACGTGCCGACCCACATCCGCCACGACAACACCCTGAGCCGGCCGCTGAAGGATTACGGCCCCAAGGACCGGGTGGATATCATCGTCACCAACCCGCCGTTCGGCGGCATGGAAGAAGACGGCATCGAGAACAACTTCCCGCGCAAGTACCAGACCCGCGAAACCGCCGACCTGTTCATGGCGCTGATCATGTACCTGCTCAGGCACGACACCGGCCGCGCCGCCGTGGTGCTGCCGGACGGCTTCCTGTTCGGCGAAGGCGTCAAAACCACGCTCAAGCGCGAACTGCTGGAAGAATTCAACCTGCACACCGTCGTCCGCCTGCCCAAGGGCGTGTTCAGCCCGTACACCAGCATCGCCACCAACATCCTGTTTTTCGAGAAAGGCGATCCCACCCGCGAGGTCTGGTTCTTCGAGCATCCCTATCCGGCAGGCTACAAATCCTATTCGCGCTCCAAACCGCTGACCATCGCCGAATTCGATCTGGAAAAAGCCTGGTGGGGCGGCGCCGAACGCAAGGGCCGCAAGACCACCGAACAGGCCTGGAAAGTCGGCGTCAAGGAACTGGCCGAGCGCAATTACAACCTGGACAGCAAGAACCCCCACGAAGAGGAAATCAATCATCGTGATCCGGAAGAGTTGATGCAGGAATACCAACAGATCGTCCGCCAGCTCGAAGCGGCTCAGAGCGCCTTGAAAGCGGAACTGATGCAGGCTCTTGGTGATAGCTGATGGAATTGCTGGAACAACATTTCGACGCCGCCTTCGCCGCGCCCGACGGCATCAAAAAGCTGCGCGAGCTGATTCTGACGCTGGCGATGCAGGGCAGGCTGGCGCCGCAAGATCCGAACGATCAGCCGGCCAGCGAGTTGCTCAAGGAAATCGAGGCCGAGAAACAGCGGCTGGTGAAGGAGGGCAAGATAAAAGCGCCCAAGCCGTTGCCGGCGATCAAGCCGGAGGAAGTGCTTTACGAACTGCCGCAGGGGTGGGAGTGGGTAAGGCTAGGAGACTCCATGCTGAAGATTACGGATGGGACTCATCATTCGCCGCCTAATACTGTCAGTGGTGATTTTTTATATATCTCAGCAAAAAACATCAAAGATGATGGTGTGCTGTTGAGTAATGCAACATATGTAACAAGAGAAATACATAAAGAAATTTACTCTAGGTGTGATCCAGAGTACGGAAACATCCTTTACATCAAGGATGGAGCAACAACTGGGATTGTTACTATCAATAACCTTATAGAACCATTCTCAATGCTGTCGAGTGTAGCACTGCTAAAGCAACCTATGCAGATAAACAATCGATTCCTTTTGTTCACGCTGCGATCGCCATTTTTTTATAAGGAGATGCGTGCGGGCATGACTGGTGTGGCAATTACGCGAGTGACACTAAAAAAGTTACAAGATGCCTTAATTCCACTTCCCCCCCTCCCAGAACAACACCGCATCGTCGCCAAAATCGACCAGCTGATGGCCCGTTGCGGCGAGCTGGAAAAGCTGCGCGCCGAGCGCGAGAGGCTGAGGCTCACCGTCCATGCTGCCACCCTTAACCGCGTGCTGGCCTATAACGGCGAAACATCCTCGGACGCCTGGCGCTTCATCACCCGACACTTCGGCGAACTCTACGCCGTCAAACCCAACGTCGCCGAACTGCGCAAAGCCATCCTGCAACTCGCCGTCATGGGCAAACTCGTCCCCCATGTCCCCAACGACCCGCCTGCCAGCGAATTGCTCAAGGAGATCGAGGCCGAGAAACAGCGACTGGTGAAGGAAGGCAAGATAAAGGCGCCCAAACCATTGCCGGCGATCAAGCCGGAGGAAATACACTATGAACTGCCGCAGGGGTGGGAGTGGGTGAGGCTTGGTGATGCCATTTTCCATATGGATGCTGGTTGGAGCCCAAAATGTGAAAGTGAACCAGCAAAGGATTCTGAATGGGGTGTACTGAAAACAACCGCTGTTCAGCCATTGCAGTTTTGGCCGCATGAAAATAAAGCTTTACCACTAAAATTAGAGCCACGACCAGAGTTACAAGTGGCAGAAAATGACATTTTGATTACCCGCGCTGGCCCAAAAAATCGAGTTGGTATTTGCTGCGTAGCAAGGACAGTTCGCCCACGGCTAATGCTTTCAGACAAAATCATCAGATTTAGAATTTATGGTGAACTAATCTTCGCTGATTATTGCGCACTTAGCTTAAATATTGGTCATGGGGCAGAGCAAATCGAGAGAATGAAATCAGGTATGGCCGACAGCCAAATGAACATATCTCAGGACAAAGTAAAACAGGTGGTAATTCCACTCCCACCACTTCCCGAACAACACCGCATCGTCGCCAAAATCGACCAGCTGATGGCCCTGTGCGATACGCTGGAAAGGCAAATCGAAGCCGCCACCGGCAAGCAGGCCGAACTGCTCAACGCCGTGATGGCCCAGGTCTAGGCAAGCGCGATGAATGCCCGGGGCCGTTACAGACCGCCGCACACCATCACGCCGACCGTCCTGAATCTGGTCGCGGAAATCGGCGAACAGATCGGCCGCTACACCGTCCTGGCCGAGCGGAGCCTGACGCCGCGCCTGCGCCGGGAAAACCGGATTCGCACCATTCAGGCATCGCTGGCCATCGAAAACAACACGCTGACCCTGGAACAAGTCACGGCGGTCATCGACGGCAAACGGGTGCTGGGCTTGCCCCGCGAAATTCAGGAAGTCCGTAATGCCTTCAGCGCTTACGAAGCGCTGGAAAACTGGCATCCGGCCTCTGAAGCCGATCTGCTGGCCTGGTTAAAGGGCACTGACGAACATCCGCTCATCGCCGGCTGTCTGTTTCATTATGAGCTGGAATTCATTCATCCTTTTGCCGACGGCAATGGACGCATGGGCCGCTTATGGCAAACCCTGATTCTGAGGCATTGGAAACCCTTATTGGCTTACTTGCCCGTGGAAACAGTGATCCGCGAGCGTCAGGACGACTATTACCGTGCGCTGGCTGAAGCGGATGAACTCGCAGAGGCCACGCCTTTCGTCGAATTTATGCTGCAAGCCCTGCACGATGCCATCGGTGAAGCGGTCGCTGCCGACCAAGTAGGCGACCATGTAACCGATCAAGTAAAACGACTGCTTGAGGTTGTCGGCGACAAAGAACTCAACAGCAGTCACTTAATGCAGGCGCTGGGCTTATCGCATCGTCCGACATTCAGGGAAAACTATCTGAATCCCGCTTTGGAAGGGGGCTGGCTGGAACGCACTCAACCCGATTCGCCCCGAAGTCCGACACAGCGATACCGGCTGACTGAAAAGGGCAAGCGGTGGCTGCAAAGCAAGCCTGAACAACAAGGCAAGTAATCGGCTTTTCCTGGCGAGGTTGCAAAGATTGGAGGTTAAGGTTGATAACCTGGCATTTGGAGCCTCCTGCTTCGTAGGGTACGCATCGCGTACCTTTCCGGACTTGCGGTGTGCTGAAATGCCCTGAATAGGTACGCGATGCGTACCCTACGGTGGATTTCGTCTTGATTTTGGGGGGCAGTCCGGCCTACACATGCTCGCAGGCCACATCGCGATCGATAAAGTCCATGATCTGCCGTTCGTCGCTGAAATTGCCGTAGGCCAGCAGCAGCTTCACGTAAGCCGTCTCCAGCGACAGGTTCCAAATCATTTCCGCGCCCGCTTCCAGTAATTCGCGCGTGCTTTCGTAGGCGTTGTCGGATTTCACCGCCGGGGCCAGATAGACTTTGATGCCGCGTTCCCGGCATTGCCTGATGAAGACCAGCAGCGAAAACTGGTCGCCCCACTGCGCCGAGGAACAGGCCGTGCCGGAATGGTATAAGTCGTGCAGCACCACATCGACCGCATCCAGATTGATATAGCGATAATCCAGCCCCGGATACGGCTTGACCAGCAGCACGTGCTTGGAGAAATCGGCCTTCAACGGCACGCGTTGGCGCGATTTGCCCGTGGCGCTAAGGCCGTTTTGCGTGAAAGCGCCATTGACGAACCGGCAATGGCTTTTGCCCTGCACGCTCATGAAATCGCCGCCCAGTTGCAGCGACGACGCCAGGCGCGTGCCCCGGTGCAACTGCGTGGCCTGGTTGCGGTTGGTGTAGGGGACAAACACGCCCGGCTCGTGCCGCTGCAGGATGTATTCAACGGCGCAGATAAAATTGGGCAGACCGTTGGCTTCGGGATGATCCAGCGGCCGATCACTGGAAACCAGCAGTATCGGGATATTTAGCGTATTGAAGTACAAATCCAGCGCCGCCGCGGTAAACGCCAGCGTGTCGGTGCCGTGGGTGATGATGATGCCGTCGTAGCGGCCGATATCTTGCGCCTCGATGACGGCAATCAGCTTTTCCCAGACCACCGGCGCGAGATTTTCGCTCAGGATCTGAATGGGCTGGATGCTGTGGAAACTGATCTGTTCACGGCTGGCGTGGTGCTGCTGAAACAACTGGATCAATTTGTACGGTGCCGCATCGGAGGTGCTGATGGTGCCGCCGATTGCCGTGGAGCCGATTGTTCCTCCGGTGAATACAACCAGAATATTTTTCATAGTATGATGCAGTAGTTTGTTAATAATACCTTAAAGAATATCAAAGCATTTGTGCATTAAAAATGAAAATATCACTTATCGTCGCGATGGCGAGCAATCGGGTTATCGGCATCAATAATCAGCTGCCGTGGCATTTATCGGCCGACCTTAAACGCTTCAGACAGATCACCATGGGCTCGCCCATTGTCATGGGCCGGAAGACCTATGAATCGATAGGCAGGCCCTTGCCCGGCCGCACAAACGTGATCATCAGCAGGGACCCGGCCTATCGGCAGGAAGGCTGCCTGGTTTTTAACGATATTGAAACAGCGATGGAAAGTTGCTGTCGAAAGTTCCAGGAAGTTTTTGTAATTGGCGGTTCGGAGCTTTATCAATCGATGCTGCCGTTGGCCGATACGCTTTATGTGACCTTGATCCATAAGGCATTTTCAGGCGATGCTTTTTTCCCGGAAATCGATACCCGGCATTGGGCCGAGGTGTCGCGCGAGGATGTTGACAGCGATCCTGACGCCGGATTCGGCTACAGTTTTATAAAATATGAAAAAATAAAATAAACCAATGGCTTAAGTTAAATTTGATGCCGGGAAGGGATTGAAGGAATAGGCCGGTCTGTTAACCCATACTATCGAGCATAAGGAAGGGTAAAAATGATTCATTCAATCGATTACGGCAGACGTCAGTTTTTACAGTATTCCGCTCTCGGTGCGGCGGCCGCGATGATTCCCGAACTGCTGCTGGCCAACCCCAAGTCGGCAAGCAGCGTTCCGACACCGGGTTTCAAACCCGATGTGGAAATCGAATTCTCGGCGCGCGAAGTGCTCGTGCCTATCCTGAACAACGGCGCCGAAACCAGGGTGCAGAAATACTTCGCAAAATTGTTGAAAGGCCCTGAAAACACGGTGCAGTCGTTTGAAGACAGCTATTTGGGGCCAGCTCTCAGTTTCGTGAAAGGCCAGAAAGTCAGAATCTACTTCTACAATAATCTGTACGGGCCTTCGATCGTACACTGGCATGGCATGCATGTGCCGCAGAAAAGCGACGGTCACCCCATGTATTCGATCGAGCCCGGCGAACGCTTTGTCTATGAATTTGAAGTCCTGAACAACGCCGGTTCCAGTTTCTACCACTCGCACGCGCATAATCTGACAGGACCGCAGGTTTACTTCGGACTGGCCGGCCTGCTCAAGGTCACCGATGAAAATGAAAAAGCGCTGGGTCTGCCGGCCGGCGAATACGACCGGCCGCTGGTTATCCAGGACAAGCAATTCAATAGTAAAGGCCAACTGCAGTACGTGCGCGGCCTGCGCGGTCGCATGATAGGCTTTCTGGGTGATACGATCCTGGTCAACGGCAAGCCCAATGCCGAAATCCCCGTTAAATCCCGCGCATACCGGTTCCGGGTGTTGAATGGTTCCAACTCGCGCATCTACAAGCTGGGCTGGGATGACGGTACGCCGCTGACGGCGATCGGGTCGGCCATCAATCTGCTGGAAAAGCCCGAGACCAGGCCCTATATTATGCTGGGACCGAGCGAACGGTACGATTTATGGCTGGATTTCAGCGGCCGTCCGGTCGGCTCGAAGCTGATCCTTTACAGCCTGCCTTTCAGTGGCGCCATGCCGCCGATGTTTGAGCGTATGCGGCGCATGGGCGAAGGCGGGATGGGGATGATGGGAGGAAGACTGGCTCAGGGCGAGAAATTCCCGATCGCGATATTCAACATCACCGAGAAAGTCGACGATTCCCCCAAACTGCCGGCGCGGCTGGCGCCCTTGAAAAAGCTGAGCGAAAGCGATGTCGATAATGCCGATAACCCGCTGCCGATTGCGATTACCGAGAGGCACATGAGGCCTTTGGTGAACGGGCGGCCTTTTTCGCTGGACGAGGTCATGGAGATCGAGAAGGTCAAGCTGGGCTCGATCAAGAAAATCAAGATCTTCCATCCGCATGAGGCCCATCAGGAACAGGGGTCTTCAGGAGAAAGCCATGACATGGAAGGCATGGGCCACGGCGGCGGACGGGGAGGCATGGGGATGAGGGGGGATAGAGGCGGGGGCATGGGCATGATGGGAGGCATGATGATGGCGATGGCGCATCCGATCCATCTGCACGGCCAGCAATTCCAAGTGCTGTCGCGCAAAGAGGGGCATGTCGACAGGCAAGACTATGAGACCGTCAGACACGGCTTTATCGATGTCGGCTGGAAAGACACGGTGTTGGTCATGCCCGGGGAAGAGATCGAAATCATCAAGCCGTTCCAGGACTTTAAGGGCTTGTTCCTTTATCACTGCCATAACCTGGAACATGAGGATCTGGGCATGATGCGGAATTTTTATGTGCACTGACGGCCATGGTGGGAGCGGAAAAGGCCTTAATCTGGCGACATCGAATGTTATTTTAGCCGAATCCTAACAGACCGAGTAAACCTTGTCGGGCTTTTTGGCGCCGGGGCAATCGATACTGAAACGCTGCGCGGGCTCGCCCAGCTTCAAGGCGGTCAGCTGGCCGCCCCAAAGACAGCCTGTATCGATGGCGTAGCAATTTTGGCCCTCATAATAGCCCAAAGTGGACCAGTGGCCGAAGATGATGCGCATGCCGGCGTTTTTGCGGTTAGGCACCTGAAACCAGGGCATCAGTTTTTCAGGTTGGGAGCCCACAGGCCCGCTATGGATGAAATCCAGGCGACCGTAGGCATCGCAATAGCGCATGCGCGTGAAGCAATTGATGATAAACCGCAGTTTGGCCAGGCTGGTCAGCGTCGGCGACCAGATATCGGGCTTGTTGCCATACATGTGCGCTAACAGGCGCTGATAGTCTGGGCCTCTTAAGGCTTTCTCGGCAAATACGGCCATCTTCCGGGTCTTGTTGAAATCCCATTGCGGCGGCAGGCCGGCATGCAGCAGGCAGAATTCGTCGTTGTAATGGAACAGCGGGCGGTGCCTGAGCCAGTCTAGCAATTCATCGCGGTCCGGCGCGTCCAGCACCTGAGCCAGCGTATCGTGCTTGCCGGGCGGTCTTGGCGAGCAGGCCGCGGCCAGCAAATGCAGATCGTGGTTGCCGAGCACGGTCACGGCGGCGTCGCCGAGGCCCTTGACGAAGCGCAACGTTTCCAGCGACTTCGGCCCGCGGTTGACCAGATCGCCCGCGAACCACAACTGGTCCGTGTTTTCATTGAAAGCGATGGCGTCCAGCAGTCTTAACAGCTCATCAAAACAACCCTGAATATCGCCGATGGCATAGATGGACATTTAACTAGTGCAGGGTTCTGGGGATGGATAGCGTGAACCGGGGAATGGCGGCATCGAAATCATAACCCTCATCGGAATGCATCGTGTAATTGCCCTGCATCGTGCCGACCGGCGTCTCTATCATGGCGCCGCTGGTGTAGCGGAAGGTTTCACCGGGCTTGATATAAGGCTGCTCGCCGATCACCCCTTCGCCCCTGACTTCCTGAACCTTGCCGTTGGCATCGGTGATCAGCCAGTGGCGCGTCAGCAGCTTGGCCGGAATTTCGCCGATATTAGTAATCGTAATCGTATAGGCGAAAACATAGCGGTTCTCATCAGGAGAAGACTGCGCTTCAATGAAATGCGGCTTGGCTTCAACTAATATTTTATTTTTTTCGCTCATTATTAGATGATATAGATTAATAACGTAGCTATTTGATCGTAACTTACCACTAAACGCAAGCACCTATTCCGCATGAAATACAAAGCCGTCTGTTTTATCCTGGGGTTCGCATTGTCCGATATGGCTTACGCGGAGGATATCAACGACTTGTTCGCGGCGGCGATGACGGGCAAGGTTGAAAGAGTGGAGTCCCTGCTGGCGCAGGGCATCGATGTCAACGGCAGAACGGCCAGCCAGCGCACGGCTTTGATGGCCGCGAGTTTCAGCGGCAACCGGCGCATCGTCAAAACCCTGCTCGGATACGGCGCCAACGTCAATCTGGCCGACAACGCTGGCAACACGGCATTGATGGATGCGCTGGTATTCGGTCATGAAGCTATCGTCAGCTTATTAATTGCCGCCGGCGCCGATGTCAACGCGGCCGACAAGCAAAACGTCACGGTCATGGTGAAAGCCCAAAAAACCAGCGGCGAAGCCATCATCAAGCTGCTCGAAAAAGCCGGCGCCAGGGAAGAGGGCGACAGGCCGATTGAAGATACCCCGTCGAAAACCCCAAATGCCGGGAAACCGGAGCAGAAAAAATAATTCGTTACCAACACCGATCAGGATAAGACATTGCATATTCACATTTTAGGTATTTGCGGGACATTCATGGGCGGGCTTGCGCTGATCGCAAGGCAGCTGGGCTATCAGGTCAGCGGTTCGGACCAGAATGTGTACCCGCCCATGAGCACCCAGCTCGAACAACAAGGCATCCAGCTGATGGAAGGCTACCGCGCCGAAAATCTCGATGGCAAGCCCGATCTGGTCATCATTGGCAATGCCCTGTCGCGCGGTAATCCGGAAGTGGAAGCGGTGCTGAACAAGGGACTGAAATACGTATCGGGGCCGCAATGGCTGTCCGAGCACGTGTTGCAGGACAAGTGGGTACTGGGCGTGGCCGGCACGCACGGCAAGACCACGACCACCAGCATGCTGAGCTGGATACTCGAGCACCAGGGCTTCAAGCCCGGCTTTCTGATCGGCGGCATCCCCTTGAATTTCGGCATTTCGGCCAGGCTCGGCGAATCCTCGTTTTTTGTCATCGAGGCCGATGAATACGACAGTGCCTTTTTCGACAAGCGTTCCAAATTCGTCCACTACCGCCCGCGCACGGCCATACTGAATAATCTGGAATACGATCATGCCGATATCTTCCCCGATCTCGATGCCATCAAGCGCCAGTTCCACCATCTAGTGCGTACCGTGCCCGGCGAAGGCCAGATCATCAGCCCCAAGAACGACGCCAATCTCCAGGACGTCCTGGCCATGGGCTGCTGGACGCCGGTCACTCACACCTCGATCGACGCCGACGCGCCGTGGAACGCCGAATTGCTTCAAGCCGACGGCAGCCGGTTCAATGTATGGCAGGACGGCAGGGTGCAGGGTACGGTCGACTGGACCCTGACCGGCCGGCATAACGTTTACAACGCCCTGTCGGCGATCGCGGCGGCCCGGCATGTCGGCATCCTGCCCGCCGATGCCATAGCGGCGCTGGCGAAGTTCCAGAACGTCAAGCGGCGCATGGAAGTCATCGCCCGCATCAACGACGTCACGATTTATGATGATTTTGCCCACCACCCTACCGCGATCGCGACGACGCTGGACGGCCTGCGCAAACAGGTCGGGGCCGAGCGCATCATCGCCATCGTGGAGCCAAGGTCCAATACCATGCGCATGGGCGTGCACACACAAACCCTGGCGCAATCCCTGAGCGGCGCCGATCAGGCTCTGATCTACCAGCCGCCGGGCCTGGGCTGGGATTTGAGCGCGCTGAAAAAATATGCCGGCAATATTGAAATCTGCCAGTCGCTGGATGAAATCATCGCTAAACTTAAACGGGAAGCCCGTTATGGGGGGCATTTCGTGCTGATGAGCAACGGCGGTTTCGGCGGTATTTATCAGCGCCTGCAACATGAATTAGTTGGATTCGGTAATCAATAAAGGCGCCTGTGGGAGCGATGCCTTCATCGCGACTTGTGGCGTCTTTAGTCGCGATGAAGGCATCGCTCCCACGGAGGATCATAAAAAACGGAATGTTATTTTTAACCGAATCCTTAGGAACGGGAATGAAATAAGACCCGCAACTGAGGCAGGATTTCTGTTCATGTTCAAGGCGCGCAAACAGGCGCATGGCAAGCCATGTAACTGTTTGCGCAACGCTGAAGATGGACGGAAAGACAAGTCAGTTGCGGGAATTATAAAATTCACGTTCCTTAACTATAAATATCGCGAAGCTTTTGGGGGCTTCGCGGTAAATAAAAACAAAATGGATTGACCTGGGAGCGCATCATGAGTCGTATCGTCTGGCTGTTACTAATTACGCTGTTTTTTTTCACGGCCGCGCCGGCCAAGCCCTTGATGCCGGAACAGGTGCCGGAGCCGCTCAAACCCTGGATCGACTGGGTGCTGCAGCATGACCAGGACCGCGTCTGTCCCTTTATCTATAACAGCTACGAGCAAAAGCGCTGCAGCTGGCCGACCCGCTTAAGCCTCGACATCACGCCTGAAAAAGGCACCTTCGCCATTAGCTGGAAAGTCTATCAGGAAAGCTGGATCAGTTTGCCGGGCGATCATCGCTACTGGCCGCTCAATGTCACAGCCAATAACCAACCGGCGCTGGTCACGGATAAAAACGGCAGGCCGGCCGTCAAGCTGGAGGCCGGGGTGTACGAGATCAAAGGTCAATTTCTATGGGAGTCGCTGCCGGACATCCTGACGATCCCCGGAGACACCGGCCTGATCAGTCTGCATGTCAACGGCAAGCCTGTACAAACTCCCTCCGTCAAGAACGGGCAACTGTGGCTGAAAGACAGCGACAGCGGTCGGCGAAAGTCCGAAGACCAGCGGAACAGCCTCGATATCCAGGTGTTCCGTAAAATCATCGATGACGTACCGTTACGGGTTTTGACGCGCATGGACCTGGAAGTCTCCGGCACGCAGCGCGAAATCAAACTCGCACTGCCGTTGCTGGAAGGTTTTATTCCGCTGCAGTTACAAAGTCCATTGCCGGCCCGTCTGGAGCCTGACGGGCAGTTGCTGGTCCAGGTGCGGCCCGGGCGCTGGCAAATCGAACTGCAGGCCAGAAGCACGGGCGAACTGACCGCGATACCGCTTGCGACAAGCAAAGACTGGCCAAACGAGGAAATCTGGGCTTTCAATGCGCTGCCCGACCTGCGCGTGGTCGAGGTTGAAAGCTTAAACGCGGTCGACCCTAGCCAGACCAACCTGCCCGAGGATTGGAAAAATCTGCCCGCCTATCGCATCAATCAGGGGCAGGCCATGAAATTCAAGCTGATACGCCGCGGCGATCCGGAACCCGAACCTAACCGGCTCAACCTGACGCGCAAACTGTGGCTGGATTTTGACGGCGCCGGCTATACCATCAATGACCTGATCAGCGGCCGCATGACCCGCGGCTGGCGGCTTAATGCCCAGCCCCGGACGCAGTTGGGCCAGGTCATGCTGGACGGCCAGAGCCAGCTCATCACCCGCGATGCCGACAGGCAGGGCGTGGAAGTCAGGCAGGGCCGCATCACCCTGGACGCCGACAGTCGCATAGTGGGCGGCATCGGTACCCTCAGCGCGGTCGGCTGGGAGCAGGATTTTCATAACGTCAGCGCCGAACTGAACCTGCCGCCGGGCTGGCGCCTGCTGGCGGCGGGCGGCGTCGACAATGTGCCGGACAGCTGGATTGCCCGCTGGACACTGCTGGATTTGTTTCTGGTATTGATCGCGGCGCTGGCGATTGGGCGCCTGTGGCATCCGGCCTGGGGGGCGTTCGCCTTGCTGACGCTGGCGATCATCTGGCACGAGCCCGGCGCGCCTCATTTTGTCTGGCTCAATATCCTGGCCGCGACGGCGCTGATTAAAGTCCTGCCGCAAGGCAAATTCCTTAAATTCATGACCTGGTACCGCAATGCTTTCTGGCTGGTGCTGATCGTGATCGCGATTCCGTTCATGGTCGATCAGATACGCATGGGGCTTTACCCGCAACTGGAAAAGCCCTGGCAAACGCTCATGCCGCCGGAACATCCGGCCACGGCCGCGATGGCTCCGCAGCCTGAGGCGATGATCATGCAGGAACAAATGATGAGGAAGTCGATGCCGGATCAGGCCAGGGCAGGCGCCGCCTTTGACAAAGACCAGGCGGTCAGCTTCGAGCGCATCGACCCCAACGCCAAAGTGCAGACCGGTCCGGGCCTGCCGCAATGGCAATGGACCAAGGTCCATCTGTCATGGAACGGTACCGTGGACAGCAGCCAGGAGCTGAGTTTGTGGTATCTGTCTCCGGTCATGACCATGCTGCTCAATTTCCTGCGCGTGGCCTTGATTACCGTGCTGGCCCTGTTGATGTTCGGTCTGGTCGAAAAATCCCGATTCAAGCTGAAAACCGCGACGCCGTTGCTGCTGTGGATTTTACTGCTGCCGGCAATATCGATGCCGCCGCAACCGGCCTATGCCGATATGCCCGATCAGGCCATGCTCGACGAGCTGCGCGACAGGCTGCTGGCAGCGCCCGACTGTCTGCCGGGCTGCGCGCAGATTCCGCAAATGCATATAGCCGTCGCAGACCAGGCCTTGACGCTGACTTTGCGGATTCATGCCCGGCAGTCCGTGGCCGTGCCTTTGCCCGCCGAATACGAGCAATGGTTTCCGGGTCAGGTCTCGGTTGACGGCGAAGCCGCCCAGGGCCTTTACCGCAGCGGCAACGGTTTATGGATCAACCTGAGCGAAGGCGACCATCAGGTGGTGCTGAGCGCCGCGCCCTTGTTGAACCGGTTCACGCTGCCGCTGCCGCTGAAGCCGCGTCATGTCACCATCGAAGCGAGCGGCTGGCAGGTCAGCGGCACGCAGGAAGACGGACGCGTCGATGACCAGCTGCAATTCAGCCGCGTCAGCCAGACCCAGGATACTGCCAGGACAACGCTGGAACCGGGCGTTCTGCCGCCGTTTGTCAGCGTCAAGCGCACCTTGCAGCTGGGCCTGGACTGGCGCGTTATCACGCAGATCAACAGGATTTCGCCAGCCGATTCGGCCGTAGTCATCGCCGTGCCGCTGCTGCCGGGCGAATCGGTCACGACGGCGGGCGTGCGCGTCAAGGACGGTAAAGTCGAGGTCAATATGCCGCCGCAGCAGACCTTCATGGAATGGCAATCGGTACTGAAAAAATCCGAGCGGATCGAACTGACGGCGACGCCGACGGATCGCTGGCGGGAAATCTGGACAGCCGATGTCAGCCCCATCTGGCATATCGAAACCTCGGGCCTTGCCACGATCCATCAAAACCATGATGGACACTGGCTGCCGACATGGCGTCCGTGGCCCGGTGAAAAAGTGACGCTGGAAATCACGCGGCCGCAGCCGGTGGCAGGCCAAACGCTGACGATCGATAACAGCCGCCTCAGCATCAGGCCCAGCAAGCGCATACAGGAGGCCGAGCTGAAAATCAGCCTGCGCAGTTCCCAGGGCACTCAGCATACCCTGACGTTGCCCGAACATGCCGTGCTGCAATCGGTTAGCATCGATGGCGCGATTCAGCCCTTGCGGCTAAAAGGCCGTACGCTGACCGTGCCGATTCATCCCGGCAGGCAGGATATTGCACTGAGCTGGCAGCAGGCGCTGGAAATAGCGCCGATCATCAGCACGCCATCCGTGGATCTGGGCCAGGACAGCGTCAATGCCAGCCTGAATATGGGCCTGGGTCAGGATCGCTGGGTCTTGTTTACCCTGGGCCCCAAATTCGGCCCGGCCGTCTTGTTCTGGGGCGTACTGATCGTGATCGTGATCTTATCGCTGGGCCTGGGCAAAATCCGCCTGACGCCGTTAAAAAGCGGGCACTGGTTTTTATTATTGGTCGGGCTCAGCCAGATACCGGTTTCATCGGCCGTGATCGTGGTCGCCTGGCTGATGCTCCTGGGCTGGCGCTCCAGCAAGCCGATCGCCCAGGCCGATTATTTCAATCTGCTGCAGGTTGCTATCGGCCTGTTGACGCTGGTGTCGCTGGGCCTGCTGTTCGCGGCCGTCGAACAGGGCCTGCTGGGATCGCCCGATATGCAGATCACCGGCAATCAATCCTCGGCTTTCAATCTGAACTGGTATCAGGATAGAAGCGCATCGACGTTGCCGACCGCGATGCTGATATCGGTGCCGCTAATCGTGTACCGCTTGCTGATGCTGGCCTGGTCGTTATGGCTGGCCGCATCGCTGCTGAACTGGCTCAAATGGGGCTGGGGGTGTTACTCGCAGGGCGGTTTCTGGAAGAAAAAACCGGCCAAGCCTAAAGAGGCAGCGGTTGAGCCGGAAAAATAATCTAGAATCGTAGGGTGGATTTGCCTTGGCAATCCACCAACAAGCGGAGCCTTGAAACCGTCATGTTCCGCGATATTACTGGCCTGTTTGAAATGGCGGTTTGCTGCGCGAAACCGCCCTACGCTTTTCCATATTGATTTGATGACAGGGAGGTTTTATGCCGAATTATCGGCGGGTTTTTGTGCCGGGCGGTTGTTATTTCTTTACGGTCAATTTGCTGGAACGCAAACGGACCCTGTTGACCGACCATATCGATCTGTTACGCGATTCCGTCCGCACGGTGCGCCGGTTGCATCCCTTTCATATTGATGCCTGGGTGGTTTTGCCGGATCACATGCACTGCGTCTTGACGCTGCCGCCTGATACCGATGATTACCCGCTTCGTTGGCGCTTGATAAAACTGCTGTTTTCCAAAGGTCTGCCAGCGACCGAACGCTTATCGGCAGTCCGGAAACGACGCGGCGAGCGGGGCATTTGGCAGAGACGCTATTGGGAGCATATGATCCGTGACGAACGGGATTATGCCCAGCATATCGATTACATCCATGTCAATCCGTTGAAACACGGTTATGTGAAACAGGTTGTCGATTGGCCGTATTCGACGTTCCACCGTTATGTTGCGGATGGGCTATTATTTATAGATTGGTGCGGCATCCCTGATGATTTGCCGACAGCGGCGGAATGATAGGGCGTAAGAGAGATGAATCGTAGGGTGGATTCGCCTTGGCAATCCACCGACAAGCGGAGCCTTGAAACCATCATGTGCCGCAATATTACTGGCCTGTTTGAAATGGCGGTTTGCTGCGCGAAACCACCCTACGCTGCTCTTTAATAACCTCAATATTCTGACTGTCGATGGCGCCAATCAGGCCTATGATTCGCTCAGTGGCGTTCAGCATACCTACAGCAATATCATTGCCCTGCATTCGATCAACCAGTTCAATGGATTATTGTTCGACCGCATCCAGGGCAATAACCAGTTCCTAGCCCACGATGGCAAGCTTATGCTTGCCTATAATGAAGCCGACACCATGACCGATGTGGGCGTCTCGCTCCTTGACGGCAATCTGCCTTCCCAACGCGGATGGTGGCTGCGCGGTACCGGCAATTATGGGGATATTGAGGACACGCGCAATGCGAGCGGCGCTCATTACAAGGCAGGCGGCATGGCTGCCGGTATCGACTTCGATCTTGACGAAAAGCTCACTCTCGGCGGCGCCTTCGGCTACACCCGTACCGATGCGGATGTAGCCGAAGGCGACCTTGATGTCGATACTTACCAGGGAGCGATTTACGGCAGGCGGCTACTCAGTCATGACTACTATGTCAGCGGCGCCGCCGGTCTTGGCTACCATGACATCAATGCCAACCGCCGTGTCACGGTCGGCCTCTCGACCAGCACCGCCAGGGCTGACTATGATGCCTGGACAAGCAATATCGCCGTCGAAGGTGGGCGCGAATTCATCATCGACACCGCCACCCGCATCACCCCCCTTGCCGGACTCGAATATGCGCACATTCACCGTGAAGGCTTTACCGAGGAAGGAGCCGGTGCGGCCGATCTGAGTGTCAGTCGTGACCAGCAGGACTCGCTGCGCTCAACTACCGGTGCCCGTATCGCCCACAGCTGGACTACTGGTAACGGCTATCGCATTCAACCTTCCGCCGAACTGGCCTGGGTACATGAGTTCATGGAAACCGAAGCTGGTATCCGTGCTGGCTTTGCCACCGCCTCCAATGTTGCCTTCGGTGTAGATGGTCCCAAACTCGATCGCGACCGTGCCAAATTGGGGCTTGGCCTCAATGTGCAGCTCACTGAGACGGCCTATCTGAACCTGGGCTATCAGGGTGAATTCGCTGGCACCGATAATCGTCATGATATCTCTGCTACATTGAAGATGGCGTGGTAAAACCGCGCCCGCCGAATACTTGGTCTGGGTGGCACAGATGCAGACAATTACACATTGGCCGACTCCGCTCCGGGAAACGGTGTATAAAGACCACGGGCGCGTCTAAATCCGTCGTTGCCGTTTAAGCGCACACAAATAACTGGTGTCAGAGTAAAACTAAATCTTATAGAGACACCTAAATGCTTTTTAGAATACACGTTTGAATATCGGATAAAGGGTGCTTTCTGGGTAAAGACGACAGTAACAGGCAACCTCAAGATGCCCGGCATTTAACCGATCATGCCGGTTTTAGAGGCATTAGGCACAATTATCATGAAGAAATGGATAAAGATCATGGTTGCCTGGAGATTCGCCGGTATTGGATTGCCGATGGGTTATGCACGTTGCTGAAAACCGAATGCTGGAGGGCTCTGGACAGTCCTGGTATGGTTGAGCGCGAATGTCGGCAAGGTGAGGCTCGCGTCAATCATGCCCAAATCTTATTCAGAAGACTTACATTCCCAGGCAACCGGCTGTGGTTTTATATGATATTGCTTAATACCAGTTATTTAAGACAGCGATGAATGATTAAGCATGACGACTTTCAATTTTCAACAGTTCTCGGTTCGGCAGAAGCAATCGGCCATGAAAGTCTGCACCGACAGTATTCTGTTCGGCGCCATGGCGCCTGTTAACGGCGGTGATCGGGTGTTGGATGTCGGCGCGGGTACGGGGGTGTTGTCATTGATGGCCGCGCAACTGGGCGCCGCGCACGTGACGGCTGTGGAACTGACTGACGAAGCCTATCAGGAATGCCGCATCAATTTCGGAGCGAGTCCATGGGCAGATCGTCTCACGTCCGTTCATCAGGATATTCAGAGTTTCGCCCTTAAGGCAGCCGGGCAATCATACGATCTGATCATCAGCAATCCGCCGTTTTTTGACAATCATTTCAAGTCTGGCGATCCGCTCAGGCATATCGCCAGGCACACCGACCGGCTTAGCTATGCCGATTTGATCGGGATTGCCGATCGTTTAATGGCGCCTGAGGGGTTGCTGTATCTGTTGATGCCGGTGCATGCCGTAGCGAAGTTTGCCGCGGCAGCATCCGGTTTTTACCTGGTCAGGCAGACCGATTACCGGGCTTATACGCACAGCGAGGCCAAGGTTGCCGCGCTGACGTTCAGCCGCACGGCCGCTGTTTTGGTCAAGGATAATCTGATTGTTTATGAATCCGCAGGCGTGTATACGCAAGTCAGCGAACAGTACTTGTCGGCTTTTCTGCTGCGGTTTTTGAGGACGGGAAAGTAGGAAGTCTGGATTGTGGCAGATACACATCCCTGTGCATCCGATGCTTGGAATCGTTAAAGATCAGTTGATGACGCGGTGTCCGCGGTTTCTGAGACAGTTGGAATAGGCTCTCTTGTAGGCATCTCTCGCCTGATAGCCCTGTAGCGCACCCCCGGCAACACCCAGGGCCGATGCGCCTATCGCCGCGCCTTTTCCAGCATTGCCGCCAGTGGCCGCGCCTAAAGCCGCGCCGCCCGCGCCGCCGATCAAACCGCCGACCGCCGCGCCTTTAGCGGTCTCTGTCAGCGTGCCGCCAGCGCTTTGCTCGGCGATTTGCTGACACTCCGCCATGTCCTGGTTGATTCGGTAAGCGTAAGGATCATTGTATGGGTCCACGGTCGGGGTCCAGCCAAATCCTAAAGTATTTCCAAAGCCCCCCTGATTGGCGCAAGCAGTGATCAGCGTGCTGGCCATGAAAACGATACCGACGGTTGTTAATTTTTTCATTGTAGTACCTTGAATTGAGTTATTACTTGCTTGCAGTTTAGATAATAATTTATGAATAGTATATGAACCGGCATAATTTAATCCAATGTCATTAGAGTTCCCTTAAAACCAGCAGCGGTGATTTATTAACCACGCCCCGCACGCCCCAATAGCCAGCCAGTCCCACGAATAATGCGCCTATCAGTGGCATGATTCCCCATAAATAGATATTGGGCACATAATCCATATGCATGACCTGCGTATATAAAGTATAGAGGATAATTTCCGAAATCAGGACGGCCAGCAGGCCCGATATCAATCCCAGTAAGGTAAACTCAATCAGGTGGGTTTTCCTCAGGAACGCACGGTTCGCGCCCAGCGTGCGCATTAAAGCGCCATCGTAAATCCGATCGTCCAGCGTCGAATAGACGGCCGCGAACAACACAGTGAAACCGGCCAGCAAGGCAAAGTACAGCAGGTAATTGATGGCTGCCGTCAACTGGGTCAGGATGGTTTTGAATTGCTGCAGAATCAAATCGACTTCCAGTATGGTTGTGCTGGGAAATTTTTTGATCAGATCATTCAACAAGTTTTTTCGGTCTTCGGGCAGGTAAAAACTGGTGATGAAGGTGCTCGGATAACCGTCCAGCGTGCCGGGCGAGAAAATCATGTAAAAGTTCGGTTTCATCGTATCCCACTGCAGATCGCGCAGGCTGGACACCGTCGCTTCAAACTGCTCGCTGCCGACGGTAAAAGTCAACCGGTCGCCCACTTTGATTTTCAGGCTCTTGGCCAGCTTCTGTTCGACGGAGACCAGCCCGGCCCGCTCCGATTGCCACCAGCGGCCGGTCGTGATCTTATTGTCCTCGGGCAAATCATTTGACCAGGTCAGGCTTAATTCCCGGTGCGTGGCATTTTCGCCCTGCGTGTCCTTGCTGACCACCTGCTGCACCGGCGTCTGGTTGATCTGGACCAGTCTTCCCCTGACCACAGGATAGAACCGGCTGCCGGCGATTTGCTGCTGCTCGAGCTCCTGCTGAAAGGCCGGTTGCTGGTCCGGGAAAATATTCAGCGCGAAATGATTGGGCGCCTGCTCTGGCAGTTGCTTGTGCCAGTTGTCGAGCAAATCGGTGCGCACGGTAAAACTGAGCACCATGGCCACCAGCGTCAGGCTGAAAGCCAGTATCTGGCTGACGCTGGCCCGGCTGTTCCTGAACAGGCCCTGCAGGCCGAAGCGCCAGATCAGGCTCATATGCGGCAGCAATCGGCGGGACATTGTCAGCACGGCGTAAACCAGCAGTCCCAACAGCAGCAGCGCCGCAAGGCCGACGCCGATAATCGTCGCGGTCATTTTGACATCATCGGTATAGCGCCAGATCAATACCGACACCAGGCCGATGGACAGCCCGTAGATCAGCCATGCGCTGCTCGGCAAGGGTTCCAGGTCGCGGCGCAGCACGCGCAGCGGTGAAACTTGTTTCAGGCGCAGGATGGGCGGCAAGGCGAAGCCCAGTAAAATGACCATACCGGTGATAAAGCCGAAAAAAACCGCCAGCAGGCCGGGGTTGGCGACTTGCGCGGGCAGCAGCCCCCTTAACAGATGGAACAGTGCTTCCTGGGCGAACCAGCCCAACAGGCAACCGGCGGCGCTGGCCAGCATGCCCAGCACGACAAACTGGCAGCTATACAGCCACAGGACTTCACGCTGCTTACAGCCCAGACAGCGCAGTATAGCCGTGGTATTGAAGTGCCGCTCCGTGTAACGGCGCGTGGCCATGGCGATGGCCACGCCGGCGATCAGAATCACGACGATGCTGGACAGGCCGAGATAACGTTCGGCGCGGCTCAATGCCGAGCCCAGTTCCGGGCGGTCCTCGTGAATATCCATCAGCCGTTGCGACGGATTCAGCCGCGGTTTGATCCAGCGGTTGAATTGGGATAGCGCTTTGCTGTCGCCGCTGAACTGGAAGAAATAATGCACATGGCTGCCGGGCTGTATGACGCCGGTGGCCTTGAGATCCTGCTGGCTGATCATGACGCGCGGCGAAAAGCTGTAAAAATCGCCGCGCTTGTCGGGCTCGTAGGTAATGATGCGGCTGACGGTCAGTTTTTTCTCGCCGACGGTCAGGGCATCGCCCAGGTTGAGTTTAAGGGCGGACAGAATGCGTTTATCGACCCAGGCCGTGCCGGGTTCAGGCCCTTTATCGACGCTCGTTTCGGCCAGATAGTCCGAAGTCGTGGTTTTCAGATAGCCGCGCAGCGGGTACAAGTCGCTGACGGACTTGACGCCGGCCAGCAGCAGTTCGTCGTTTTCCATCAGCACGCTGGAGAACTCGACCGTTTGTGCCTGGGCCAGATTGAGCTGGTCGGCCTTGGCGAGCCAGGTTTCGGGAATCAGGGTCGGGCTTGCGATGACCAGATCCGCCGCCAGAAATTCGGCCGCTTGCGTGGTCATCGTGCGCTGCAGACGGTCGGCGAACAGTGAAATGGCTGTGGAACTGGTGACCGCTATGATCAGCGCCAACACCAGGATGGTCAGTTCGCCGGAACGGCTGTCACGCCATAATAATCGAAGTGCCAGGTTAAAACGGGTCATACGATATGTCCTGCTTCCAGTTTAATAACGCGCTGGCAGCGTGCGGCCAGGGCCGGGTCATGCGTGACCAGGATTAATGTCGTGCGGTTTTCCTGGTTCAGCTCGAATAATAATTCAATGATGTACTCGCCGGTTTTGCTGTCCAGATTGCCGGTCGGCTCGTCGGCGAACAGAATGGCCGGTTCGGTGACAAAGGCGCGGGCCAGTGCCACGCGTTGCTGTTCGCCGCCGGACAGCTGCTTGGGGGTATGCGACAGCCGGTGCGACAGGCCGACCCTGTCCAACAGGGCAGTGGCCGAGGCTTGGGCGTTTCTGTCGCCGGCCAGTTCCAGCGGCAGCATGACGTTTTCCAGCGCCGTCAGGCCGGGCAGCAATTGAAATGACTGGAAGACAAAACCGACCAATTCGTTGCGTACGGCGGCCCGGCCGTCTTCGTTCATGACCGTGATGATTTTGCCGTCCAGGGTAATTGAACCCGTGCTGGGCGTATCCAATCCGGCCAGCAAGCTGATCAATGTGGATTTGCCTGAACCGGACTCGCCGATAATGGCGATGCTTTCGCCGGCGTTAATGCTTAAATCGATAGCCGACAGGATTTCTAATGTGCCGTCGGAAGTTTGGACCGATTTGCCGAGATTTTCCGTTACTATAAGAGGTTTGAATGTTTTATCAGCTTGAGGATACATGATGGTTAGATTTTTAGTTGCCTTGATAGTTTCGCTAATGTCCATGACAGCCATGGCTAAATCGATTGTCGTACTCGGGGATAGTATCAGTGCCGGCTATGGAATTGAAGTCCAGCAGGGTTGGGTGGCTTTGTTGCGGCACAAGCTGGCCGAGGAAAATGCTTCTTATGAAATCATTAATGCCAGTATCAGCGGCGATACGACGGCCGGCGGCCTGGCACGCATAGACAAGATCCTGGCAACGCATCAGCCGGAAATTGTACTGGTGGAGCTGGGGGCCAATGACGGCCTGCGCGGCCTGTCACCCAAACTGATGAAGGATAACCTGGCCGAAATCACGCGGCGCGCCCAAAAAGCCGGCGCTAAGGTCCTGCTGTTGAGCATGCGCATTCCGCCGAATTACGGCAAGCGCTATACCGAGATGGTGTATGGCGTCTATCCACAATTGTCGGAAGAACTGGGCGTGCCGTATATGCCGTTTATTCTGGAAGATGTCGCGTTGGTGAAGGAACTGATGCAGCCGGACGGCCTGCACCCTAATGCCAAGGCGCAGCCGATGATTGCCGATAAGGTTTGGCTGCATCTGCAGCCGCTGCTGAAGTAGCCCAAACCGCGGCCCCTCCTTTGCGGCAGCGCGTGATAATAAGCTGCACCCCGATGGCTGATTCCAATCATTGGCCGAGGCGGAATAATAGCGTTATAGTATCCAATCCGCTCTGCCGATAGCACATGCAAAACGCAATCGGCGGCAAGGTATTTTTCATATCGCTATAAGCAGGTATTCAATGAGAGAGTTACCCATGAAATTGACACTGGATAAAGCCAACCAAATCATACAAGCAGCTACTCGCAAAGCCCGGCAATTAAAGCTGGCACCGCTGACCGTGGTCGTTCTGGATAAAGCCGGCCATTTAAAGGCCATGCAAAGAGAAGACGGCGCCACCATGATCAGGCAACAAATTGCGACAGCCAAAGCCTGGGGCGCGGTCAATATGGGAATCTCATCGCGAAGTCTGGAAGCCGTGGCGGAACAGCGGCCGGAATTTATGAATGCCTTGGTGGGCATGGCGGATGGCAAAATAATGCCGGTTCCGGGCGGCGTTCTGATCCGCGACGAGGGCAATAACCTGATAGGCGCTGTCGGTATCAGCGGCGATGTTTCGGATCAGGATGAGCGTTGCGCGATTGCCGGTATAGAGGCAGCCGGATTTATTGCCGGCGTTTAAGCTGTCAAGGTCGTGTCGCCGGAGAGGGCATCGCGCGACCGGGCTCTTCTTTGCCTACCCCTGCAAGGGCATAAAGTTGCTGCAAAGAACACAGAGCGGAACTCTGTGTTCTTAGAGATTGGCAAGCACCGCTCTATTTTATTGAGCCGGTTTGGCCGGTGCCGTTTCAGGTACCGGCACCGCATCCTGGGGCTGGGAGTATTTTGAGGGTTGTTCCAATTCTGCTCGCCGATTGCCTTCGCCAAACAAGGTCGCGGCGACCATGAACAATATGGTCGAGATTATAAGAACCCAGAAACGGTCCGGCTTCTTCATAAAGAATAAAGGCCATTGCGGCTTGATCATGCCGACGATGAAAAAAATTAATGTCAGGATTCCGATGTTAAAAGCGGCGTGTATCATTCTATTACCCGTTAAACTTACATTTGGATGAATTTACATTATTATTATCTGGGTGGTTGTTTTACCACGGCGGACTATTTTAAAGGTTTCATTGATTTAGTTCCGAAAATTTAATGGTGATTCTTTCAGAGTCATAGACTGCATGCTGAAATTCCGCTGTCCGGTTCCCCATCAAGAGCACGTCTTTACGGAATGGCACGAAGATGCCAGGTGAAGCGCCGGCTAAACGGATTTCCTCATGAATAATAACAATAAGGGGGATGTATGACTGAGTTTGTTTTAGCGTTACTGGTTTTTGCCGTGGTGCTGGTGTTTATGAGTGTTAAATCCGTGCCTCAGGGCATGGAATACACGGTCGAGCGGTTCGGCAGATATACCAACACGCTGACGCCGGGGCTGAATATTATCATGCCGGTCATAGACCGCATCGGCAACAAGATGGTCATGATGGAACAGGTCATGGATGTGCCTTCGCAGGAAATCATCACGAAAGATAATGCCATGGTCACGGTCGACGGCGTGGTTTTCTATCAGGTCATGGACGCGGCAAGAGCCGCCTATGAAGTCAGCAAGCTGGACTGGGCTATCTTGAACCTGGTCATGACCAATATCCGTACCGTTATGGGATCGATGGACCTGGATGAATTATTGTCGCGCCGTGATGATATCAATGCCCGGCTGTTGGCTGTGGTCGATGACGCTACGGCGCCCTGGGGCATCAAAGTCACGCGTATCGAAATCAAGGACATTGCGCCGCCCAAGGATCTGGTTGAAGCGATGGCCCGGCAGATGAAGGCCGAGCGCTTGAAACGTGCGTCCATCCTCGAGGCGGAAGGCGCGCGGCAGTCCGAGATCCTGCGTGCCGAAGGCGAGAAGCAGGCCGTTATTCTGGAAGCCGAGGGCCGCAAGGAAGCCTCCTATCGCGATGCCGAAGCCCGGGAGCGTCTGGCTCAGGCGGAAGCGAAAGCGACCTTGATGGTGTCCGAAGCCATCAGCAAAGGCGATATCCAAGCCGTTAACTATTTTGTCGCGCAGAAATATATCGAGTCCTTGCAAAATATCGCCGCGGCCGATAACAGTAAGCTGATCTTCATGCCGCTGGAAGCATCGGGTGTCATCGGCGCCATCGGCGGGATTTCGGAGCTGGCGAAAGAAGCGATGGCGAAAGCCAATCCTCCGGCCTAGAGGTTGAACCATGGCGGAACTGGAATTTGTTTTTTGGCATTGGTGGGTGTTAGCGCTGTTTCTGCTGGTTGTGGAAATATTAGTGCCGGGCTTTTTCTTTGTGTGGCTGGCGATTGCCGGATTTATCACAGGTTGCCTGTTATGGCTGCTGCCATCGATCAGCATGGACGTCCAGCTGGCGGTTTTCTCGGTATTGTCGGTGCTGGCCATCGTCGCCTGGCGATTCTATGCCAGAAAACATCCGATAGTCTCGGACCAACCCTTGCTGAACAGACGCGGCGCCCAGTATATCGGCAGGGTATTCAATCTGTATGAGCCGATTGTGAACGGCCAGGGCAAAATAAAAGTCGATGACTCGATCTGGAAAGTGCACGGCGAGGACTGCGATATCAATACCAAGGTGAAAGTCACGGCCATTCGCGGCACGGTCTTCGATGTTGAAAAAGTTGAATAGCCGCTGTAAAGACAACAATTATGGCAGGCGTCAGGGAGCGCGAGTCAATGGGTTCGAAAATTGCCAAGTACTCAGTCAGCCTTGTTCTGACGAGTAAAATTTTCAGAGTATTGACTGATGTTACGAAACTGTAAGGTCGAATTCACTTGTGCCTGCTCCGCGGCAAAATTTGACCTAATCATAATTATTTCAGTACCGATTGTTAACCGGCCTGTTCATTTTCCTTGATTCCCAAGCGTTTTAATCTGGCAATTCCTACGGATTGATATCCTGATGCCGTAAAATGAACAGACACGTAGGGGCGAACCTGTGTGTTCGCCCTTGCTCAGCGGTTCGTCTTTGGCCTGTGGTTCTCCGATAACCCATTGCGCACCCGAAACATAAATTATCAGGCGATTTCCATGTGAAATAGTATTCTTGTAGTGGCTGAATTAGCTGCGGAATGTCGGCAAGTGGATTCGCGCCTGCTTTAAAGCCCGGTTAGCAGGGGCTCAGGCTTTAAACAGCGACACCAGCTGATGCAGCCTCTTCAAATCTTCCGGATTTGAACCCCGGCCGTAGCGCAGCTTGATGAATACGGCGGTGATCTGATCGATCTGTTCGGATTGCTCGGGCAACTGGGTTTTCACGCGTTCGGCAAAATCCTTTGCTCCTTCGTTGTCGTTTTTTATGATCCCTTTGTGAACAAGTTTTTTACAGAAGCGGTTGTACAGTCGTAAAACCCGATCGGTCGCTTTCTGTTTCCGATATAACAGGAACCAGGACAGTACCGCGGTTATCAAACCGATCAGGCCGATCATCCAGTACAGCATGACCTTAATGTTCTGTATGCCCCAGGATGCCAGAAGCTGGAGTTGACTCAGGCTGTTATAGTTGATAATCCAGCGCTGCCAATTGTAATCGGCGCTGGTCCAAAGCTGGCGGACCCCTTTCAGCCAATTGAATGCCGCCAGGGTTTTGGTGTCGGGACTCACGAAAGTGACGACACCGCTGGCGATTTGCCGATCGACATTGATATCCTGCTCAATTCTTTCCGGCGCAATGGCTTCCGTCGGATCGAACCGAACCCAGCCTTTGTCCTGTAGCCAGACTTCGGTCCAGGCATGGGCATGAGCTTGTCTTATTTCCAGAAAATTGCCGACTTTGTTCAGTTCACCGCCTTGATAACCGGTGACAATGCGTGAAGGGATCCCGGCGACACGCATTAAATAGACGAAAGCCGCGGCATAATGGCTGCAAAATCCATAACGGGTATCAAATAAAAAAGTTTCAATCGGATTATCCTCCATTAGCGGCGGCGTTAATGTGTAATAGAAGTTCTCCTTCCTGAAATACCCTAATAACTGCTGAATATAGGTTTCGGGCGGGCTGTCGAAACCGTGCAGTTGCCGGACCAGTTGGTTGATTTTGCCCGATGGTTTGCCGGGCAGTTGCGTGGCTTCCTGATATTCGGTCTTGGTGATATAACCGGTGTTGTATTGCGGATACGACGTCACTTGATACTCGGCGCGTTTTTCGGGCATTTCCGAGCTGATGAGCTGATAATTGGCGTTCAGGCTTAATGACGATGAGTATTTTGCCGGCATATCCAGGGCAAAAACCCAGGGTTTATCTTGTGGTTCCATCAGCAAGGTGTACTGATAGGGGGTACCGGTAAATTCAGGCTGGTCGAGAAATCTATTAAAATGCCGGTTTGCCGATTGTGTCCACTGCCGCCCGTCCGTAAGCGTCATGACCGGGCCGCGCCAGTAACGTTGAGCCTGCGGCGGAATGGCGCCTTTGAATTTGACCCGGAAAACCAGTTCGTCCGACAAGCCGAGGCTACTGATCGAGCCCGGTTCCATACTGTCGCTTAAACCGGACCTGGTTTGAGGCTCTTCGGTAAACAGCATCCACCGTGGCGCTTCAACGCGCGGAAACAGAAGGAATAGAACGCCCGCAATCGGCATGGCTTGAGCGATAACAATGGCCGCCGTTTTTAAGGCCGGCAGCGTTTGCGGGCGCAGACTGTTAATGCACACCAGCACCGCCAGAAGCACACAGCAGACGGCCATAATATAAGCGCCCATGAGGATGCTCTGCTCATACAAAAACTGCGAGGCGGCGACGATAAACGCCAGATAGATGATCAGATAGATGTCGCGCTCGGTCTTGATCTCCAGTAATTTCAGCGCCAGTCCGATAACGAACAGGCTGGTTCCCGGATCGCGTCCGAACACGCTTCGATGCTGGCTGTACAGCAGCGCAATGCCGAGAACGGTCAGTAGCAGAACAAACCAGTTGGAGGGCAGCCAGCCAGGTTTCCAGATGCCGATAAAGCGCCAGCCCAGGAGCAGGAAAAAAAAGCCGAGGATAGCAACCGGCAGGTGATAAACGTGAGGAAAAACGATCAGTCCGATAGACGACAGTAAAAAGATCAGGGTGCTTTTGTTAAATTCGGCGGACATGATTTTTAAAACAGAGCCAGTGTTTCCAAACATTCTTGCGCATGCAGGGCGCCGTGGTTGGGCGCTATCTTATAACCGGGCAGCGATAAACCGTAATGAATGCCGGCTTTGTCGGCATCGATCACCCAGCGGCATAATTGGCTTAAGCGCTCTTCCGTATGGTGTCCCGCGGTAGCATTGTAATCGAGCCAGATTTCGGCCGCCCCTTCTCCGCCATACTGCTTGCTGAACAGTCCCTGGCCTTTGGCAAACGCTTTCCAGTGTATCTGTTTGATCGGATCGCCGGCCTGGTATTGCTGGACGCCGTAAAAGTCATCCGTCCCTTTTTTGCTGATCCCTTGTCCGGACTGAACCGATGGCGATTCCGGCAGAGGACTGTCGGCGCTCGCGGGCTTGGGATAAACCAGCACCTTAAGGCCCAGCCGTACAGGCGACCAGGCGCGAAACAGGCCGAATGGATACGTGCTGGCAATCGTGACCGCGCCGGCTTCATGCCAGCCTCTTTTTCGGGTTGGGGAATAAAGCGTAATCAAACGTTTGCTGTATGCCGGGAGGTCCAGGCTCTCGGTTTTCCGCAGCGCGAGTTGTAAACTGTAGCGTTCGATCGAAGTGGGATTATTGATGGAAATGCCAAATTCCGCGGCTTCTTCCGCAAACACGGCCTTGCAATGGCCTTTATGCAACACCAGGCCGGAGAGTGATTTAAAGCTATGCAAAATTGTGACAAGAAAGATGCCGGTCAATAAAAAAGTCAGCAAATAGGCCAGGTTGTTGTTATAAATAAAGGCGATCAGCAATAACAGTATATTCAAGACGATGAAGCCCAGGCCGCGTTGGGTCGGCATGATATAGATGCGCCGATGCGTTAATGTCACCGGTCCATCGGTGGCTTTTTCGGCTGAGGCAAAACGGCTTCGGCGCCAGCGTTTATTCAGTGCAAACGTGTTCAATGGACGGCTACTTTTTCCAGTAACGGCGCGACGATAGCGTCTGAATGGCTGTGGCCGGATCTCAGCCGGTGTCCGGCCACGGCGGCCAGTACGGCCTGGATATCTTCCGGAATAACCGCGTCACGGCGGTCCATGAAAGCCCAGGCCTTGGCGGCGGTAAGCAGCGCCAGGCCGGCGCGTGGAGACAGGCCGCAGTGATAGTCCGGTGATTCACGCGTGTAAGCGATAATAGCCTGTAAATAGTCTAGCAGGGCAGGGGAAGCGTAAACCTGCGCGACAGCCTGCTGCATCCGCATCAGGTGCTCCGACGGCAATTGAACGGGCAGCGATTCAATCAGATTGTGGCGGCTTTGGCCGGTCAGCAGGGCTCTTTCGGCATCGTGATCGGGATAGCCTAGCTCCAGGCGCATCAGAAAGCGGTCCAATTGCGATTCCGGCAATGGAAACGTGCCTATTTGATGCGACGGGTTTTGGGTGGCAATCACGAAAAAGGGTTGCGGCAGTTCATAGGTATTGCCTTCAATCGTTACCTGGCGCTCTTCCATCGCTTCCAGCAGCGCGCTTTGCGCTTTCGGCGTTGAACGGTTGATTTCATCGGCCAAAATCATTTGATTGAAGATCGGGCCGGCATGAAACTTAAACACATGGTTTTGGGCATCAAAAACGGAAGCGCCGAGAATATCAGCCGGTAATATATCGCTGGTAAACTGTATGCGCTGATAATTTAAACCGAGCAGCTTCGCCAGCGTGTGCGCCAGCGTGGTCTTGCCGACGCCGGGCATGTCTTCTATCAGCAGATGGCCGCGAGACAGCAGGCAGCACAATGCAAGGCGAAGTTGGCGCGGCTTGCCGAGAATGATCTGGTTGGCCGAATCTAATAGCTGATTAATTGCATTTTGCATAAGTGGTGATAGCATGCTAGGTTGAATGAGGGCGTATGGAAATACGGGTAAAGTAAAGCCTGTTTTTTAGTATAGAGCAAGCTTCTGAATTAAGTTAAGATTCAAGGCACGGAAACAACAGGACTTATATGAAAGAATATGAAGAAATACGTCGCAGCCTCATAGAAATGCTCGAAGAGCTGGATGAGCGGCTGACTAAAATTACCGAGGACGTCAAACACTCGGACGAGCCTTTGGAAAAGGATTTTGCAGAACAGGTGACGCAAACGGAAAATGATGAAGTGCTGGACTATTTAGGCAATACGACCCGCATGGAGATAGAGAAAATCAAGCAGGCTATTACCCGCATAGACAGCGGCGAATACGGTATCTGCTCGGTTTGCGGCGAGCCGATCAATAAGGAACGATTGAAAGCGGTGCCTTATTCCAATATGTGCATCAAATGCGCCAGCCAGTCAGAACGCTAATCGGCCTGATTGACTTAAATCCGGCTGAGTAAAACAGGAGGTTTTTCCAATGACACCGGATAAAGAGTCATTGGAAAAACCTCCTGTTTTGCATGCTTGGCTTTACGGCTGTACTTGCTTTTATCGCGAAAAGTTTGCGCCTTGTTAAACTGATGCGCGAACTTCGCGACAGGATTTTGCAACGGAACCGTCTCAAGTTCGCGCTGATTTTTACGTTTTTTCATGGTTTTCCCCTTATAATAGAGCCGAGTTTGTATAACACTATACAACGCATTAATATAGCATTTTTTAGAGTAAATAACGCTTGTGAAATTCAAAAAAGATTTTGATGTCATTGTTGTCGGCGGTGGTCATGCGGGTACGGAAGCGGCGTTGGCGGCTGCCCGGTGCGGCGTGAAAACACTGTTGTTGACGCAAAATATCGACACCCTGGGACAAATGAGCTGCAACCCGGCCATCGGCGGCATCGGCAAGGGCCATCTGGTCAAGGAAGTGGATGCGTTAGGCGGGATCATGGCGCGGGCCATCGACCTTGGCGGCATCCAGTTCCGCACCCTGAACGCCAGCAAAGGCCCGGCGGTCAGGGCCACACGCGCCCAGGCTGACCGCAAATTATATAAGCAGGCGGTTAGAAGCGCGCTGGAAAACCAGCCCAACCTGTCCATATTCCAGCAAACCGTATCCGATCTGATGGTCGAAGGCGATAAAGTCGTCGGCGTCAAGACTCAGATGGGCTTGAACTTTTCGGCACGAGCCGTGGTGTTAACGACCGGTACGTTCCTGGGCGGTAAAATCCATATCGGCCTGGAAAACTACAGCGGCGGCCGCGCCGGCGACGCAGCCTCGATTGCCCTGGCCGAGCGCCTGCGCGAACTGCCCTTCCGTATCGATCGCTTAAAAACCGGCACCCCGCCGCGTATCGATGGCCGCACGATCGATTTCAGCAAGCTGGCTGTGCAGCACGGCGACGATCCGGTGCCGGTCTTTTCCTTTCTTGGCAAGCGCGAACAGCATCCGCGGCAAATACCGTGCTACATCACGCGCACTAACGGCGAAACTCATGACATCATCCGCTCCGGCCTGGATCGCTCGCCGCTGTATTCGGGGATCATAGAAGGCATCGGTCCGCGTTATTGCCCTTCCATCGAAGATAAAATCATGCGCTTTGCCGACAGGGATTCGCATCAGATTTTTGTCGAGCCTGAAGGACTGGATACCCATGAAATCTACCCGAATGGCATTTCCACCAGCCTGCCTTTCGATGTGCAGTATGAATTCGTGCGTTCGATGCTGGGTTTTGAGAATGCCGAAATCGTGCGTCCCGGCTACGCCATCGAATATGATTTTTTCGATCCGCGGGATCTGAAATTCTCGCTGGAAACCAAGCACATGCAGGCGCTGTTCTTCGCCGGGCAAATCAATGGCACGACCGGTTACGAAGAAGCGGCCGCGCAAGGCCTGATCGCCGGCCTGAATGCCGCGCGTCTGGTGCAGGGGCTGGAAAGCTGGTGCCCGGGGCGCGACGAGGCTTATATCGGCGTCATGATCGACGATCTGATCACGCGCGGTACGCAAGAGCCGTATCGCATGTTTACCAGCCGTGCTGAATATCGGCTATTGCTGAGGGAAGACAACGCCGATCTGCGCTTGACGGAAAAGGGGCGCGAACTGGGCCTGGTCGATGATGAGCGCTGGCAGGCTTTTGAATCCAAGCGCGAAGCCATTGCCCGCTTGCAGGGCGATCTGAAAAAAAGATGGATCAGGTCTGAAACCGAGGAAGCAGCGCTGGCTGCCGAGTACTGGGGCAAGCCTTTAATGCGCGAAAGCAATTTGATGGACTTGCTGCGCAGGCCGGAAGTCGACATCAACCGATTGTTGTTGTTTTTAGACGCTGATGCGCCTGTTTCGGAGCAGGTTGCCGAGCAGGTTGAAATCCAGGCCAAATATGCCGGTTATATAGACAGGCAGCAATCGGAGATAGATAAGGCCTTGCGCTATGATCATCTGCGGCTGCCCGACACCATCGACTATAAAGGCGTTCCAGGCCTTTCCAACGAAGTCAGCGAAAAACTTAAAAATCAGCGGCCCGAGACTTTGGGCCAGGCATCGCGTATTCCGGGCATTACCCCGGCCGCTATTTCGTTGCTGCTGGTATATCTGAAAAAGAAAACCGCCTGATGGATGCCTGTCGTAAAATCCTGGTTGCCGGGCTGGAGGCCTTGCATCTGTCCGTTGATGAAGACCAGGTCGAACGTCTGCTGAACTTTATAAAGCTGATTGAAAAATGGAATAAAGCCTATAACCTGACCGCGATTCGCGACAGGGAAGAAATGGTGCGGCTGCATTTGCTCGACAGTCTGGCCGTGCTCCGCTTTGTTGAAGGCCCGCGCGTGATCGACATAGGGACCGGTGCCGGATTGCCCGGTATTCCATTAGCCATCTGCCTGCCTGAAACCGAGTTCGTCTTGCTCGATGGCAATGCCAAAAAAACCAGGTTCGTACAGCAGGCGGTGCTGGAATTAAAGCTCAAAAACGTAGCCGTCAGTCATAGCCGCGTGGAACAGTATCATCCGGAGCATACCTTCAATACCGTGATCACGCGCGCTTTCGCCAGTTTGCCAACGATTGTTGAATTAACGGAGCATCTGCTCGGCAAGGGCGGTATGGTATTGGCAATGAAAGGCCAACGCCCGGATGAGGAGCTGGAGCGCATGCCGCAGAAAGTGGCGGTAATACCGATTCATGTGCCGGGAATAGAAGCTGAAAGATGTCTGGTTCGAATAGAATCTCTTGAAGAGACCGAGGTAAAGTAGTAGTGGCAAAAGTAATAGCCGTAACCAATCAAAAAGGCGGTGTAGGCAAAACGACCAGCAGCGTCAATCTGGCTGCATCACTGGCGGCTTCCAAACGCCGCGTGTTGCTGGTCGATCTTGATCCCCAAGGCAACGCGGCCATGGGCTGCGGCATCGACAAGCTGGAAATTCAATATTCCAGTTATGATTTATTGATGGAAGACGTACCGGTGGCGGAAACGGTTGTGCATCTGCCGGAAATCGGTTTTTCGGTCATTCCCGGCAACTCCGATCTGACAGCCGCCGAGGTGCAGTTGATGAAGGCCGAGCGCAAGGAACTGCGTCTTGCCGATGCGTTAATGCAAATTAAAGGACAATATGATTATATCTTGATCGATTGCCCGCCTTCCCTGAATATGCTGACTTTGAATGCCATGGTGGCGGCAAACAGTTTATTGATTCCGATGCAGTGCGAATATTATGCCCTGGAAGGTTTGTCCGCCTTGATGAGCACGCTGAGAAACATTCAGGAAACCGTCAATCCGGAACTGCATCTGGAAGGTATTCTGCGCACGATGTTTGATGACAGGAACCGCTTGACCAAGGACGTTTCGGAGCAATTGATCCGGTATTTCGGCGATCAAGTGTTCAGGACCTGCATACCCAGGAATATTCGCCTGGCCGAAGCGCCAAGCCATGGCGTGCCCGTGCTGATTTATGATAAAACATCGCGGGGCGCCAAGTCTTATATGGCATTGGCAAATGAAATGATCAAAAAAGAAAAAAATAAGTCATGACTTTAAAAAAACGTGGACTAGGCCGCGGTTTGGAAGCGTTGCTGGTGGATGTGCCTGCTAAAGATCGCAAGGATACCGCAAAGACAGCTGCAAAACCGGTAGAGCAACGCCGGGAACAGTCGCCGCCAATCGCCAGCAAGCCGGAGATATACTCTCTGGAGCGCAAGGAGCAATTGCCGGGAAAAAGCCAGGGGTCTGTTGCCGCGGAAAAACAGCCTGAGCCGGCGCCTGCCACTGTTGAAAAAGTTAATGAGCAGGCGACGATAGCGGCGGCTTTGATCAAAAATGTTCAACGGGAAAACCGTAATCTTTTAGAGGAAGCTGAGTCTTTAATAAGTTTGCTGGATGAGTTCGAGTTGATGGTCCGTCGTTTCGAAATCGATTGACTGGAAAAGCCAAAACCACCATCCGACTGGCGGCAGTCAGCTAGCGCTCAGCCAATTAATTATGACGAGAAAATTGTAGGTGCGAATTCATTCGCACTATTTGAATACTCTGCAAATTTCACTCGTCGGAACAAGGCTGACTAAGTACCAGTTTAAAGATCAACCATTGTGAGTAGACGGGCCAGGTATTGCGCCGGCGACCAAAACGATTAACAAAGAAGAACGCATGACTTTAAAAAAACGTGGGTTAGGCCGAGGGCTGGATGCCTTGTTAGGCGATGTTTCCGCTAAAGAGGAAAAACATCAGATTCAGGCTCTGCCGATAGAATATATGCAGCGCGGCAAGTATCAGCCGCGAAAAGACATCAATCCGGAAAAATTGCAGGAGCTGGCCGATTCCATTAAGGCGCAAGGCATCATACAGCCTGTCGTTGTGCGGAAAATTGCCCAGGAAAAGTACGAAATCATTGCCGGAGAGCGTCGCTGGCGTGCGGCGCAGCTGGCCGGTTTGCAACAGGTGCCGGTGGTGATCAAGGAAATAGATGACCGGGCGGCCATGGCGATCGCGCTGATTGAGAACATTCAAAGAGAAGATCTGAATCCTCTGGAAGAGGCGGATGCTTTAAAAAGACTGCTGGAGGAATTTGCCATGACGCATCAGCAGATTGCCGATGCGGTCGGTAAATCACGGACGACGATCACCAATCTATTGAGGCTGATGGAACTGCACCCCGAGGTGAAAAAACTGTTGGTCAACGGCCAATTGGAAATGGGGCATGCAAGAGCGCTGCTGTCACTCGATGCCGTCAAGCAAGTCGCCGCCGCCCATAAAATCGTCAGGGAAGGTCTGACGGTAAGAGCGGCGGAGCGGCTGGTTAAGGATAGCCAGGCAGAGCCGAAAGCACAGAAAGCCAGAATGATCGATAAAGATACCTTGCGTTTACAGGAAGACCTGACGGCAAAACTGGGCGCGAAAGTCTTGATCAATCATAAGGAAAATGGCACCGGCAAGCTGGTCATAGCCTATTCCAGTCTCGAGGAACTGGATGGGATTCTTGAACAAATCAAATAGCCGACTCGGCAACAGATGGGAATAACCTACAAAATTTATAAGGATATTTTTCTTGCTTTCTTGCTTTAATGAAAGCTGATGGCTATAATTCATGCCGCTATTGTATATGGAGCTTGAGCATGACAGCTGCAAATGAAGTGACTGTCGGTAAAATCTTAAGTTACCAACTACTGATAATAATAATAACAACAGCCGGGTTTGCAATTTTAGGGGGATGGCCTAAAGCCCTATCGCCTGCCTTGGGCGGAGCAGCAGCTTTTATTCCTAACCTTTATTTTGCGTTGCGCGTACGAAGAGCCGCAGGGCAGGAGCCTAAAAAGATCGTCAGGTCTTTTTATGCTGGAGAATCGGGAAAGTTATTGTTAACAGCTGCGCTGTTCATTTTGATTTTTCAAATCCCAAATATAGAAATATTACCGCTGCTGGCTGGCTATGTGTCGGCTTTATCAGCTTTTTGGTTTGCGCTCATTATGCGCTGACGCAATCATTTTTTTTAATATTTAGAGAGGAACGATGGCTACCGAAGCTCATGCCGCCGAAGGTGCAACCGGATATATCATTCACCATTTGACTCCGCTAAGTGTAGGCGAGGGTTTTTGGACATTGCATCTTGATACCTTATTTTTCTCTGCAGTATTAGGTGGTCTGTTTGTCTGGTTTTTCAAAATGGCCGCCGAAAAAGCGACAGCCGGTGTTCCGGGCCTGGTGCAAAATTTTGCTGAAATGCTGATTGAATTTGTAGACAGCCAGGTTAAAGACAGCTTCCACGGTCACAGCAAGTTAATCGCGCCGCTGGCATTAACGATATTCTGTTGGGTCTTCCTGTGGAATTTCATGGACTTGTTCCCCGTTGACATTCTGCCGTTGATCGGATCGATGATGGGCATTGAGTATCTGCGCGTCGTTCCCAGTACGGATCTGAATGCGACATTCGCCATGTCGATATCGGTTTTCTGCCTGATTATTTTCTACAGTATCAAAATAAAAGGCCCATGGGGCTTTGCCAAGGAATTGATGTTTCAACCTTTCGGGCCATGGATGCTGCCGTTCAACCTGCTATTGAAAGTCGTCGAAGAAATAGCAAAACCCATCTCACTGGCACTTCGTTTGTTCGGCAACCTGTATGCCGGCGAACTGATCTTTATTTTGATTGCCCTGCTGCCTTGGTTTATTCAACCGGTGTTGAGTTTCCCATGGGCGGTGTTCCACATTCTGATTATCACGCTTCAAGCATTCATATTCATGGTATTGACAATCGTTTACCTGAGCATGGCGCACGAAGACCACTAATTTTTACAACTTTTTTATATCAATACTACGTTTGGAGGTATCATGGAAATTGCATCTTTAATTGCTGATGTACAAGGTATGACTGCTGTTGCAGTTGGTCTGGTTTTAGGCCTGGGTGCTTTGGGAACAGCTATCGGTTTCGGTCTGCTGGGTGGAAAATTCCTGGAAGGCGCGGCTCGTCAGCCGGAAATGGTTCCTATGTTGCAAGTTAAAATGTTCATCGTTGCAGGTCTGTTGGACGCGGTAACAATGATCGGTGTTGGTTTGGCGCTGTTCTTCACATTCGCAAACCCATTCCTGTCTGCTGTACAAGCCGCCGCAGCTGGTTAATTTAAAGCTGTTTAACTTAATCGCAACAAGAGGAACGCATCGTGAGTATCAATGCTACTCTGATTGGGCAAATGATTACATTTGCACTTCTGGTATGGTTTACCATGAAGTACATATGGCCACCTTTATTTGACTCTTTAGAAGAACGTAAAAAGAAAATCGCTGACGGTTTGGCTGCGGCTGAAAAAGGTCAGGAAGAAATGCAACTGGCCGAGAAAAAGGCCAAGAGCGTTTTAAAGGAAGCTAAAGAACAATCATCCGAGATTGTTAATCTCGCTCAGAAGCGTGCCAATGAAATTGTCGAAGAATCGAAAGAAATCGCTAAACAAGAAGGCGACCGCATGATTCTGGCGGCAAAGGCACAGATCGAGCAAGAAATGCAGCAGGCTAAAGAAGGTTTGCGTCAAGAAGTGGCTGCTCTGGCTGTAAATGTAGCGGAACAGATTCTGAGTGCGGAAATCGACAAGGCCAAACACCAAGACATCGTAAGCAAAGTCTCTAATCAACTAGGTTAAGCATAATGAGCGAACTGGCAACATTGGCAAGGCCTTACGCAGCGGCTGTATTTAAAAGGGCCAAAGAAACCGGCACGACTGCAAAGTGGTCGCAAAGTTTGGCATTTATGTCGGCTGTCCTGAGTGATGAAGAAATTTCTGTTGTAGTGGATAACCCCAAAGTTAGCAAAGAAAGGTTATCGGCGCTGATGCTTGATATCTGCCAGGGGCAAGTTGATGAAGAGAATGCGAATTTTCTGAAATTGCTTGTTCAAAACAACCGATTGACCTTACTGCCTTATATCACGGAAATATTCGAAACATATAAAGCGGACGATGAAGGTTATATCGATGTTGAAGTAACGACTGCCTATGCATTCTCCAAAGAAGAAAAGCAGACGTTCGCTTCAAAACTGGAAAAGACACTGAGCAAAAAAGTTCATATGAACGTGACCGTGGATAAGTCCTTAATCGGCGGCGTTCTGGTTCGAGCAGGCGACAGAGTAATTGACGGATCTATCAAAGGCCAGCTTCAACAATTAGCAAAAAGGCTCTAACTCTAGAGTGAGAAAAAGAACATGCAATTAAACCCATCTGAAATAAGTGATCTGATTAAAAAGAAGATCGAAAACTTCGACCTTAGCGCCGAAGCCCATACAGAAGGTACTGTAGTTAGCGTGACTGACGGTATTGTAAGAATACATGGTCTTTCCGAAGCTATGCAGGGCGAGATGCTGGAATTCCCCGGCAATACCTACGGGATGGCGCTTAACCTTGAAAGGGATTCTGTCGGTGCGGTGGTATTAGGTTCATACCAGCACATCACTGAAGGCGATACCGTTAAATGTACCGGTAGAATTCTGGAAGTGCCGGTTGGCGAAGCATTGCTGGGCCGTGTTGTTGATGCGCTCGGTAATCCTATCGACGGCAAAGGCGCCATTGAAACCAACGAAACCTCCCCTATCGAAAAAATCGCTCCAGGCGTTATCGCCCGTCAATCGGTTGATCAACCCGTTCAAATAGGCTTGAAATCAATTGATTCGATGATTCCCGTCGGCCGCGGCCAGCGTGAGTTGATCATCGGCGATAGACAGACCGGTAAAACGGCCATCGCGGTTGATGCGATCATCAATCAAAAAGGCACCGGCATTAAATGTATTTATGTCGCTATCGGCCAAAAACGTTCGTCCATTGCCAATGTAGTGCGCAAACTGGAAGAACATGGCGCGATGGAACACACCATTATCGTTGCCGCTTCCGCTTCAGAATCAGCTGCATTGCAATTCATTGCACCCTACACCGGCTGTTCCATGGGCGAGTACTTCAGAGACCGTGGCGAAGATGCGCTGATTATTTATGACGACTTGACCAAACAGGCCTGGGCCTATCGTCAGGTGTCCTTGTTGCTGCGTCGCCCGCCCGGCCGTGAAGCTTATCCTGGTGACGTGTTCTACCTGCACTCCCGTTTGCTGGAAAGAGCGGCGCGTATCAATGCGGCTGAAGTTGAAAAACTGACTGGCGGCAAAGTGAAAGGTAAAACCGGTTCATTAACCGCATTGCCAATCATCGAAACGCAAGGCGGCGACGTATCGGCTTTCGTACCGACCAACGTAATCTCCATTACCGACGGTCAGATCTTCCTCGAAACCGATTTGTTCAACTCCGGTATCCGTCCTGCGGTAAACGCCGGTTTATCGGTATCGCGTGTTGGCGGTGCGGCTCAAACCAAAATCATCAAAAAATTAGGTGGCGGCACGCGTCTTGACTTGGCTCAATACCGTGAGTTGGCGGCCTTCGCCCAGTTCGCATCGGATCTGGATGAAAGCACGCGTAAACAGATCGAGCGCGGCCAGCGCGTGACTGAATTGATGAAGCAAAATCAATATTCACCTATGTCGGTCGCACAAATGGCGGTTTCGCTGTTTGCCGCCAACGAAGGTTTCCTTGATGACGTGGAAGTTAACAAAGTCCTTGATTTTGAAGCTGCTTTACAGTCGTACATGAAGTCAGAACATGCTGAATTAATGAACAACATTAATGCAACTGGCGATTTTAGCGATGAAATTAGGCAGGGTATGCTGACTGCTATTCAAACTTTCATCAAAACTCATAGTTGGTAAAAGGGTCTTCAAATGGCTGTTGGTAAAGAAATACGCACAAAGATCGGGAGTATCAAAAATACTCAAAAGATCACTCGGGCAATGGAGATGGTTGCCGCGAGTAAAATGCGTAAAACAAAAGACAGAATGCAGGCAACACGTCCATACTCCAAAAAAATCGGCCAGATCATCAAACATCTGGCCCATGCCAATCCGGAGTATAAACACTCTTTTCTCGTTAAGCGTGAGGTTAAACGGGTCGGGATCATTGTTATAAGCTCCGACAGGGGGCTGTGCGGCGGTCTGAATGCGAATTTGTTCAGAAAAACGCTGACTCAACTAGCACAATGGGACAAAGCCAATATCGATGTAGACGTTTGTACCATCGGTACAAAGGCCGCCGGTTTTTTCAGTAATCTGAAAACGAATATGGTAGGTCAGGTATCCAAACTGGGTGACACTCCGCACCTTGAGGATATCGTCGGCATCATTAAAATCATGTTGGATGCTTATGAGCAAGGCACTATTGACGAATTGTATGTAATAAACAATGAATTCGTGAATACCATGACTCAAAGGCCTGTTATTGAAAAGCTGCTTCCTGTCGTCGCGGAAGAGATCGAAGAAGGCCTGGGCGGCCATTGGGATTATATCTACGAGCCCGATGCCAAGGAAGTTCTGGATCATCTGTTGACCCGTTATATCGAATCGATCGTCTACCAAGGCCTGGTTGAAAACAATGCCTGTGAACAGGCAGCCAGAATGGTCGCCATGAAGAGCGCTTCGGATAACGCCGGAAATCTGATCGGTGAGTTGCAGTTGGTCTACAACAAAGCCAGACAGGCCGCTATCACGCAGGAAATTTCAGAAATCGTTGCCGGTGCCGCAGCTGTTTAAACCTTTAAGCCCAAGCAAAATCGACACAAATTAAAAGAGGACAACTCAATGAGTTCGGGTAAAATCGTTCAGATTATTGGCGCGGTTGTTGACGTGGAATTTCCACGTGAAGCACTGCCCAAAGTATATGATGCATTAAACGTAGAAGGCAAAGGCCTGGTACTGGAAGTTCAGCAGCAATTAGGTGACGGCGTAGTCAGATCAATTGCCATGGGTAGTACCGATGGCTTAAGCAGAGGCTTGACCGTTAGCAATACTAACGCGCCTATTTCTGTACCGGTCGGGCAGGAAACCCTGGGTCGTATTATGAACGTCCTGGGCGAGCCTATCGATGAAAAAGGCCCTATCGGCGAAAAACAAAAATGGGGCATTCACCGCGAAGCACCGTCCTACGACGAACAAGCGGCCGCCAACGAACTGCTGGAAACCGGCATCAAGGTTATCGACCTGGTCTGCCCCTTCACCAAAGGCGGTAAAGTCGGATTGTTCGGCGGCGCCGGTGTAGGCAAGACCGTTAACATGATGGAACTGATCCGTAACATCGCGATCGAGCACAGCGGCTATTCCGTATTCGCCGGTGTTGGTGAGCGTACTCGTGAAGGTAACGACTTCTATCACGAAATGACCGATTCAAACGTTATCGACAAAGTATCGCTGGTATACGGTCAGATGAACGAGCCGCCCGGCAACAGACTGCGCGTGGCATTGACCGGTTTGACCATGGCGGAGTTCTTCCGTGATGAAGGCCGCGACGTGCTGTTCTTCGTCGACAACATTTACCGTTATACCCTGGCGGGTACCGAAGTATCGGCATTGCTGGGCCGTATGCCTTCCGCGGTAGGTTATCAGCCGACATTGGCGGAAGAAATGGGCGTATTGCAGGAACGTATTACTTCAACCAAAACCGGTTCGATTACGTCTATCCAGGCCGTTTACGTACCCGCGGACGACTTGACCGACCCATCGCCTGCCACCACCTTCGCTCACTTGGACGCGACCGTCGTATTGTCCCGTCAAATCGCCGAGCTGGGGATTTATCCTGCGATCGATCCTCTGGACTCAACCAGCCGTCAGCTCGATCCTTTAGTCATCGGGCAAGAGCACTATGAAGTAGCGCGTAAAGTTCAAGGCACCCTGCAACGCTATAAGGAATTGAGAGATATTATCGCGATTCTGGGTATGGACGAGTTGTCGGAAGAAGACAAGCTGATCGTGGCCAGGGCGCGTAAAATGCAGCGTTTCCTGTCACAGCCTTTCTTCGTCGCCGAGGTATTCACCGGTTCACCAGGCAAGTATGTTTCACTGAAAGATACAATCGCCGGCTTCAAAGGCATCATTGATGGTGAATACGACAATATCCCTGAACAAGCCTTCTACATGGTCGGCACCATTGACGAAGCGCTTGAGAAAGCAAAAGGCATGAAGTAAGCCGCCATACTTTTAGATGTATCTTCCCTCCCGGTTTAACCGCCGGGAGAAGATTGAAACAGGTATAACCGATAATGACCATGACCATACATGTAGACATCGTAAGTGCAGAACAGGAGATATTTTCCGGATTAGCGGAAATGGTATTTGCTCCGGCTGAACTTGGCGAAGTAGGTATTTCCCCACGTCATGCTCCATTCATATCAAGACTGAATCCCGGCGAAGTGCGGGTGAAAGTGAACGATAAGGAAAGTTATCCGTTCTATGTATCAGGCGGCATTCTGGAAGTGCAGCCTCATGTGGTCACCATCCTGGCTGATACGGCTATTAGAGCGAAAGATATTGATGAAGCAGCCGCCCTGGAAGCTAAGCATAGAGCCGAAGAAGCTCTGGCGGACAAGTCCAGCAAGATTGATTATGCGACAGCCCAGGCCCAATTGCTTGAAGCTATGATGCAATTGAGGACATTGGACAGGCTGAGAAAGCGCGGCGGATAAGAATATATGGGCTTAAAGCCTGTAAAAACCCGTTAACGTGTTCACGTTATCGGGTTTTTTTTTATTTCAAAAAAAATTTGCGATTATAATGCCGCAAACGACAGCTCAGGCGCGATCGCTTCAAGCTGCGATGCAATAAAAAACATTGGACTGGCTTGGATAATGCGACGAATAAAAGCCTGCAGGCCTGGATCAGCCAGAGGCAGCCTGTAGCGCGGCAATTGTCCGGTTGATTCATTTACAGAACGGTTGTTACATACGGGCCGTCACTTGAAAGCAACGGCTGCTGTGAAATTGAGTATGGTCATCGAATATGCCTGAAAAATACAGTAGTACGCATCGCATACCTTTCCCCGGTTCCCACGCAGGAGAGACTGTGAAAGTATTATCGCAAGCCATACTTTATAATATGCACATCATCCGGTAACCACCAGTTAACAAACAATCATGTCATCACGCCGCTATCAACCCGTATTAAACCGTCAGCAAGAAATGTTGCTGCCGCCTTGTGTTGATGAATACGTCAGCCAGAATAATCCAGTGCGAGCCATTGATGCTTATGTCGATACCTTGGATTTACAGGCTTTGGGATTTGCAAACAGCCAACCTGTCATGGGTGCCGGGCAACCCGCTTATGATCCAGCGGCGTTGTTGAAATTGTATTTGTACGGGTATTTGCAAGGCATCCGTAGCAGCCGGAAGTTGGAACGCGAGGCCAGCCGGAACCTGGAGGTGATGTGGTTAGTCGAGGGCTTGCGGCCGACCTATAAAACCATCGCCGACTTTCGCAAAGTCAATGGCATAGCATTAAAGGCGGCGAACCGCGACTTCCTACTGTTGTGCAAAGAGCTTGAGCTCTTCGGTGGCGAGCAAGTGGCTGTGGATGGCAGCTTTTTCAAAGCCGATGCCAGCAAAACCGGGATTCACACCGAAGACAAACTCAACAAACAGCTTGAAGATTTAGACAAGAAAATCACCGACTACCAACAAGCCCTTGCCGAGCAAGACGCCGCCGACGACCGGGCAGGTCAAGGCAGTTTGGTTGAAGACGGGCAGCTGCAACAAAAGCTTGAACGCTTGCGCAACAAACAAGCCGAGAAAAAAGCCTTGCTGCAACAGCTCAAAGACAGTGGTGACAAGCAAGTGTCTACCGTCGACCAGGACGCCAGACTGCTGACCAAGCGCGGACAAACCGTTGCGGGCTACAACGTGCAAATCGTGGTGGACGACAAACACAAACTGATTGTGGCCGAAGAGGTCACCCAAGACGGCAATGACGTTCATCAGTTAGCGCCGATGTTGGAACAGGCTCAGAGCCTCTTACAATCCGAAAACCTGACAGGGCTTGCCGATAGCGGTTATTACGAGGGCCATCAGCTTAAAACCTGCGAAGACCAAAACATCACCGTTTACGTCGCCATACCTGACAAGTCGAAAGCCATTGCCGCGAAGGGCCGGTTTACTCGCGAGCAGTTCAGCTACGACCCGGAACAAGATTGCTATCGTTGCCCGCAAGGAAACCCGTTGACCGCCAGCGGCAAAGCGCACCAGAAAAACGGCAAATGGCTGACATGCTATAAAAGTAAGGCAGCAGATTGCAGCCAGTGCCCGCTACGCGAGCAATGTTTGACCGAAAAAGCCGCCATCAAACAAATCCAGCGCTGGGAACACGAAGCAGTCATTGAACGACACCAACAGCGGATGGGACAAAAGCCGGGCATCATGAAAAAACGCGGCGCACTCGCTGAGCACCCCTTTGGCGTTCTCAAACATCGCGCCGGGATGAACCATTTCTTAATGCGCGGCTTGGAAAAGTGTCGCGGCGAATTTAGCCTGATGGTATTGGGCTACAACTTCACTCGCCTACTGAATATTCTCGATGTTGACACGCTGAGGGATTATTGCGCTCGAAGACCGGAAAATAGGTTAAGAAACGAGGGATATGTGTAAAAAATGACTGATTTTGGCTTGATTTGGATGAAAATTGGCTGCCATATGAAACCAAACTCCGACTTTTTAAAAAATATTACGGCGGGTGGCTTAAAATCCGCTTGAATTTTGAATACTTTCACACTCTCAGGAGCATGGGAACCAGGGAGCGAGGAATTAATGCCCTTCAGGGTACGCGAGAGCGCGGGAACGAGGAAAAATACAGTAGGGTACGCATCGCGTACCTTTTCCAGCTGTTCCAGTGAATGCCATCCCAAAAGGCACGCAGTACCCAAAGGGCATAAATGCGTACCCTATCGGGTTTATGAAAACCCCGGGCGCCCTACCGGTCAGCGAATGACTTGTCTTTCATGGCGCACATGCCTGAAATTAATGTTTCCGGCTAATAAATAAATGCTCTTGAACTTACTAGCAGTACATTCAATTTAATTATGACGGTTAAATTGTAGGTGCGAATTTATTTATGCCCTATGGGTACTTGTGCCCTTCAGGGGGGTATTCGCACTATTCGCACGCCATGAATACGCTGCAAATTTTACTCGTCAGAACAAGGCCGACTAAATACTAATGACAAGATTTCAACAACTGTCGCGCTTGTGATAATTTATCAGAGCACTCCTCACTCAACCTATGCGTAACATCAGCCAAGAAAAAAACATGAACATTAAAACCATCATTCTGGCGGCCGGCAAAGGGACGCGCATGCGTTCAGAGCGGCCCAAAATACTGCATGAGATTGCCGACAAACCTTTGCTGAAACATGTTTACGACATGAGCCGGCAACTGGAAAACAATAGTATCAAAATTGTTTATGGCCATGGCGCGGAACTGGTAAGAGATACACTGAGCGATCTGGACGCGGTCTGGATAGAGCAAAAACAACAGTTGGGCACGGGCCACGCCGTGCAACAGGTGGCGGATCATATTTCAGACACCGATAACGTGCTGATACTCTACGGCGATGTGCCGCTGCTGAAACTGTCATCGGTGAAGCAACTGATCTCCAATGTCAATGAGCGCTCGCTGGCCTTGCTGACCGTCAATCTTGAAAACCCGGCCGGTTACGGCAGGATCGTCAGAAATGCGGAGGGCCAGGTTACCAGGATTGTCGAGGAAAAAGACGCCAACGATCAGGAAAAACTCATTAAAGAAGTTAATACCGGCATCATGGCGATACCCGGCGATAAGCTGAAAAAATGGCTGAGCCAGCTAAACAACAGCAATGCGCAGGGCGAATATTATCTGACGGACGTCATTGAAATGGCCGTCGCCGACGGCGTGACGATTGGCACGAGCCAGCCGGAAACAGCCGATGAAGTGCTGGGCGTCAATAACCGCATGCAGCTCAGCCATTTGGAGCGGGTCTATCAACAGCAGCAAGCGGCCATGCTCATGGAGCAAGGCGTCACCTTAAGAGATCCGGCGCGCTTCGACCTGCGCGGAGAGATCGAAAGGTTGGGCCAGGATATCGAAATTGACATCAACGTCATTCTGGAAGGCAAAAACAGCATCGGCAGCAATGTCAAAATAGGTGCTAATACGCATATCAAAAACTCTACCATTGGCGATAATGTAGAGATTCTTGATTTATGCATAATCGAAAACGCCGTCATAGGCAATGGCAGCCGAATCGGCCCCTACGCCAGATTGAGGCCGGAAAGCGTCCTGGCCGACGATGTACACATCGGTAATTTCGTGGAAATCAAAAAATCATCGGTAGCCACGGGCAGTAAAATCAACCATTTAAGCTATATCGGCGATACGACCGTCGGCAGCAAGGTCAATATTGGCGCCGGAACCATTACCTGCAATTATGACGGCGTGAACAAATTCAGAACGGTCATCGGCGACGGCGCTTTTATCGGCTCCGATACCCAACTGATCGCCCCGGTAACGATCGGCAAAAACGCCACCATCGGCGCCGGCTCCACGATCACTAAAGACAGCCCTGACAATCAACTGACCTTGAGCAGGGCAAGACAAACAACTGTAGACGGATGGCAACGCCCCATTAAACATGAGTGCAAGGATGCAGGAGTTACGACTTCAGGGATGAAGGAGGTAGAGCAATGCAAGGAGCAGTTGCCGAGAACAATGTCAGGAACAATTGTCGAGGAAAAATAATATGTGTGGAATTGTAGGTGGTATAGCGCAGCGAAATGTAGTCCCCATCTTATTGGAGGGACTGAAGCGATTGGAATATCGCGGTTACGATTCGGCAGGAATGGCGGTCATAAACGGACGGGAAATATACCGCAAGCGGGAACTGGGCAAGGTGAAAGGCCTGGAAGACTTGCTGCAGGCCGATCCCATCAGCGGCACTATCGGCATCGCCCATACCCGATGGGCGACTCATGGCAAGCCCAGTACAGCTAACGCGCACCCGCATATCTGCAGAAACAAAGTGGCCGTGGTTCATAACGGCATTATCGAAAACCATGAGCAATTACGCGGGATTCAGAAAGAGAACGGCTACAAGTTCACATCGGAAACCGATACCGAAGTCATCGTGCATGAAATTTACCATGCCATGGAAACCTCGAACTCTCTGCTAACCGCCGTGCAGAAAACCGTGAAAAAATTCGAAGGCGCTTACGCCTTGGGCATCATGAGCGTCGAGTATCCCGATACGCTGATCGCCTGCAGAAAAGGCAGCCCCCTGGTAATCGGCGTCGGCATTGGCGAATATTTCATCGCCTCGGATGTCGCGGCCTTGTTGCCGGTCACGCAACGCTTCATTTTCCTTGAAGACGGCGACATCGCGGCGATAACCATAGACGACGTCGTCATTTACGATGCCAATGACACAATCGTCAATCGCCCCATCAAAACCAGCCAGGTCAAAATCGATGCCGTCGACAAAGGCGAATACCGCCATTACATGCTCAAGGAGATTTATGAACAGCCTTGGGCCATCTCGGAAACCCTGGAAGGCCGGTTCATAAACAATCGCTTGCAGGAGAGTTCCATCGGCCACAATGCTGCGGAGATTTTCGACAAAATAAAATCCGTGCAGATCCTGGCCTGCGGAACCAGTTACCATGCAGGGCTAGTGGCACGCTACTGGTTTGAAAAACTGGCCCGCGTACCTTGCAATATCGAAGTCGCCAGCGAATTTCGCTACAGAAATCCGGTACTGTCGGAAGACACCCTGATCGTCACCATCTCGCAATCCGGCGAAACGGCCGATACGCTGGCCGCCTTGCAGGAAGCGAAAAAACTGGGCGCCAAATATTCACTGGCTATTTGCAATGTGCCGGAGAGCTCGCTGATCAGAGAGTCCGACTTGGTGCTAATGACACGCGCCGGCCCTGAAATCGGCGTGGCATCGACCAAGGCTTTCACAACGCAGCTGGCAACACTGATGCTGCTGGTCATCGCCGTCGGTAGACGCTTCCAGCTGACCGAGCAAATGGAGCAAAAAATAACCTCGGAATTATTCAACTTGCCGGAGAAAATCGAACAGGCGCTGCGATTGAATGATGAAATCAAACAATTGTCGGAACAATTCGCTGAAAAACAGCATGCGCTTTTCCTCGGCCGGGGCACGCATTATCCGATAGCCATGGAAGGTTCGTTAAAACTCAAGGAAATTTCCTACATCCATGCCGAGGCTTATCCGGCCGGCGAACTGAAACACGGCCCACTGGCACTGATAGACGCGGAAATGCCGGTCATTACCGTAGCGCCGAACAACAGCCTGCTGGAAAAACTGAAATCCAACATGCAGGAAGTCAGCGCCCGCGGAGGCCAGCTGATTGTTTTCATGGATGAAACACTGGCCTCGGAAAGCAGCGAAAATGTACAGATTGTAAAAGTGCCGCAAGTCGAAAATGAAACGGCGCCCATCGTCTACGCCATACCGCTGCAGCTTCTGGCCTACCATGTCGCCGTCTTAAAAGGCACCGACGTCGACCAGCCCAGAAACCTGGCGAAATCGGTGACTGTGGAATAGGTTTTATTAAATCAAGCCGCTTGGTGTGGGTGAGTAATAAAGTTTGAAAACAAGTCAATATAGACCCGAACTTTTACATCAAAGCTTGAAGCTAAAACATTAAAGTTGAAAACTTATTAAGTCCGGTCATGCTGATTAAAAGCTGACCGGACTTTTTATGGCAAAATTAAAATCTGATGTTACTCATGAGTATTTTAATCCAATTTGCCGCGATCATTGGGTTCCTAGCCCTTCACACTACGCAGTAATATGCTGACGTCCCCATCTAGGCCAAATCGTTTCTGAGTACGTCATGATCGCTCAGATCCTCATGGCCGCAAGCCAAGCCATAAACCCGCTGACACAACAAGTCGCCCACCTGGTGCCGGATTCGGTCCATGCCCCGGGGATCGTGCATCTGTGCCGCCAAAGCCGATGAGCCTCCCCCGCTGAACTGGGCTTGTGTTTAAAGACAGGATATTCTAGTTGAGCTACGGTACAATTTGGCGCGGGCAAATCCTTGTTCAAATTCAATGTAAATTGAATTTTATCGAACTCTAATGAGTGAATAAAAAGTAAGACATTTATCTTGGATTGTTCGGTAGAAACTAGAACATTCAGCCGTTACTTGAAAGCAACGGTTATTGTGAAAATTGAGTATTGACAGGACTGCCTGAAAAAATACAGTAGGGTACGCATCGCGTACCTTTTCAAGCGGTTCCGGTGAATGCCATCCCAAAAGGTACGCACTGCGTACCCTACCGGGTTTATGAAAACCTCTGGCGCCGTGTCTGCCACTGAATGACTTGTTTTTCATGGCGACGAATGCCTGAAGGTAATGTTTCCGGCTAGTAAATAAACGCTCTAGCGCGGCATCGATGATTGATTGGCATTACAATCATCAGAAACAAACGATCCTACCGGATGACTTTTCACCCAATCTGGTTATCTTCGCATAATGCTGCATATTCTGTTGGAGGAACAAATTTGAACGAAGGAAAACGGCACGCTCAAACAATAGCTTTTTATAATGCCTACGCCGAACAATATATTGCGGAAACTGCTGGTTTAGATATTTCACACATTCGGAATCTATTTTTAAATCTTGTCCCAAAAGGGGGACATATTTTAGATTTAGGTTGTGGCTCAGGCCGTGATAGTCGTTTTTTTATCGGCCAGGGTTATTCAGTGACGCCTGTTGATGCGTCTCAAGAAATTGCAAAACGCGCCGGTGAATTAATTGGGAAAAAGGTTGAAGTCCTGCCTTTTCAAGAACTTGATTATTCAGAGACCTTTGACGGCATTTGGGCCTGCGCCAGCCTGCTGCATTGCCCAAAATCTGAAATGGACTCCGTTATGCACAGAATATCCAAAGCGTTAAAACCTAACGGTATTGTGTACATGTCGTTTAAGTATGGAAAAGGTGAACGCGTCGATGAAAAAGGTCGTTTTTTCAATGATTACACGGAAGATGATTTGACTGAGTTGCTGGCCGCGCATTCAGATTTGCATGTTGTCGAAATGTACACCGAATTAAAACCCTTAAGAGGCGGCTTCCAGTCCTGGTTGAATCTAGTCGCAAAAAAATCAGGCTGATAATGGCGACTGGCATTAACCAACATTTGGTCACGGGCGGCGACGATCCTTTTCTGCCAAAATTGACCGATGATATCAATTCAGCGAAAAGAATCGATATCACGGTGTCTTTCATACGGCAAAGCGGGTTGCATTTAATTCATAATGCCCTAAAAGAAGCGCTTGAACGCGGCGTCGAGATGCGCATTTTGACTGGCGATTACCTAAACGTTACCGAGCCGATGGCATTGCGCTATTTATTGCTGTTGCAAGAATCCGGCGCGGATGTTCGGGTTTTCGAAGCACGTGAAGGGCAAAGCTTCCATATGAAAGCGTATATCTTCACTTTTTCTGACGGGCCCGGAAAAACAGGCGGTCACGCCTATGTCGGTTCAAGTAACATTTCAAGCTCCGCATTAAAGCACGGCTTGGAATGGAACCTTCGAGTAGCGCTTGAGGAAAACCCGGTCAGATTTGATGAAATTTGCCGCAAATTCGAACAAATTTTCACCCATCAAAGTAGTAAACGTCTATCGAATGACTGGATAGAAGCCTATCAAGAAAAGATTAAAAATCAGCCAGTCGTTCTTTTTCCGGAATTGGAGCGAGAAGAACCGTTACTCCCACCCGAACCTAATGCCATTCAAAAGGAAGCACTGGAAGCGCTCAGGCAGTCCCGCGATGATGGTTATAAGCGGGGCTTGGTCGTAATGGCGACGGGGCTGGGGAAAACCTGGCTGGCCGCATTCGACAGTGTGCAGGTGCAAAGTGAAAAAGTGCTGTTTGTCGCTCATAGGGAAGAAATCCTGGCACAGGCCGAACAGACTTTTGTTCGCATCCGTCCTGAAGACAAAGTTGCGCGATATACCGGACTGGAACAGGAACATCAATTGAGCGCGGATATGCTGTTTGCCTCGGTCCAAACCTTGGGCAAAGCACATCACCTAAAAAAATTTCCCGCGGATCATTTTGATTACATTGTCGTAGACGAATTTCATCATGCATCCGCACCCACATATCGGCAATTACTGATTCATTTTAATCCGCGTTTTTTATTGGGCTTGACGGCGACGCCGGAACGCACGGATCAGGCGGATATTTTGGCGCGTTGTGATGACAATCTGGTTTATCGCCGCGATATGTTTGACGGCATCAATTCGGCTCTTTTGTCTCCTTTTTATTATTATGGGATTGCCGATCAGGAGGTCGATTATCAAAGCATACCCTGGCGCAACGGCAAGTTTGATCCTGATCAGTTGCAGAATAAACTGGCGACCGCGGCGCGTGCCAAACATGCGTTAAAACGCTGGAAAGAATTAAAGCAAAGCCGGACATTGGCGTTTTGTATTTCCAGAAAACACGCCGATTACATGGCCGATTATTTTCAGAATCAGGGCTACAAAGCGGTTTCCGTGCACAGTGATTCCGCCATTCGTCGTAACGAGGCCCTGTCAAAATTAGAGCGTGCCGAAATCGATATTATTTTTTCCGTCGATCTGTTCAATGAAGGGGTTGATTTACCATTGATCGATACGGTTTTAATGTTAAGGCCGACTGAATCGAAAATCATTTTTTTGCAGCAATTGGGACGCGGGTTACGGACGCATTCCCTGAAAGAAAAATTAGTGGTACTGGATTTTATCGGTAACCACCTGAGTTTTTTTCGCAAGCCGGAGGCATTGTTCAAAATTGGCGTTTCAAAGCATGAACGCAGCGAGTTTATAAAACGAGCCCAATCTCAAACACTGGAACTGCCTGACGGCTGTTTTGTTAACTATGATCTTCAAGCCATCGATTTCCTGGCAAAATTGATCGCTACAAACATCGACTCCCAGGAAGAGCTTTATCGATCGTTAAAAGCGTCTAAAGAACGCCGGCCTTCATTGGCCGAGTTTTATAAAGCCGGCGGTGATATCCAGACAATCCGACAGCATCATGAACAATGGTTGAGTTTTATCGCTTCCGAGCAGGACATTTCAGCAACGGAAAACCAATGCTTGCATCATTTTGAAGATTTCTTCAAAGAGATTGAAATAACCAATCTAAATAAATCATACAAAATTGTTCTTTTGGAAGCGCTCCTGGAACTTGACGGCTTTCAGAAGGCGATCGATACCAAGGATTTGGCTATACGAAGTTACAGTATTATTCAGCGTCGTCGAGCATTGCTTGTGGATTTGCCTGACGATTTTGGAGCGATCAATCAGTTAGAAGGTAAGGAAGTCAACCGCTGGCATAGCTATTGGAAAACCAATCCCATCAAGGCTTGGACGGGCGGTAATAGGACGGATGCCGGTCAAGCTTTCTTTAAAGTCGAAGATAATCGATTCATTTTTCAAAGTACTATTCCAGAAAACGAAATCGACATTTTCCTGGCCTTCGTTGGGGAATTGATCGACTATCGCTACATGCAATACGAAGAAAGGCTCTGGAAAAAGCCACCAGTTCAGAGCAAGCCTAAAGCTGACGTAATCAGTATCAAAAAAACCAGAAAGCAGAGCATTCCTTATTTCCCGGATTTGAAAATTGCTTGTGGCTATTTTAAAACCAGTCAGCACGGTGAGGAGAATGTTCGTAAGCTAGCGTTGCCGGAGCATTATGGCCGATTGGATGCGGAAAGGCATTTCATTGCCCACGCGACAGGCAACTCCATGGATGGTGGCAAGAATCCGATCAGGGATGGCGATTATCTATTGCTCGAAACGATTACGTCCGACCATGCAGGCAGCATTAGCAACCAGATTGTCGCAATAGAAAGACAGGATGGGTCAGGGGATGATCAGTATTTATTGAGATACGTTAGAAAATTGGGGCCAGGCAATTATGAATTGATCGCGAATAATCCGGATTATCAGCCCATGCCGGCAACGGAAGATATGCGTACTTTTGCGCGGCTTAAAGAGATCATTGATGTAAACGACTTGGAAATGAATGATTAAGTAATGAGCATGGAATAAATCAGGGAATTGTAGGTACGAGTTTACTTGTACCCATAGGGCATAAATAAATCCGCACCTTAACCGGAAATCCATCCGCGCACTTGAGGAAGTTATTTTATGCGCGTTCCTAAGCCGACATCGGCCAGTTGGCTGAATCAAAAGGCTCAACCGTTCAAATGGCGCCGTCCATTAGAGGAAATAATGGTTTAGCCTGGGATAAGGCATTTGTTGACAGAAGAGCCGAGCGCATTTGTAGTTTATTGTTTGATAAGATGAATGCTTGGTTGAGTCAATATAATTTGTTTCATTCGTTAATGATTGCGTTGCAATCAGGAAAAACAATCCATGTTAAAACCGAACAATCCAGATTTGGTGAGCGAACAAGACTATTTACAAGGCGAGTTAATCAGCGACGTAAAGCATGAGCTTATCAATGGCCATGTTTATGCCATGGCTGGAGCAAGTGCTAACCATGAGCGAATTGCCGGTAATATTTACAGAAAATTCGGTAATCATTTAGACGGCTCAGCTTGTGAACCTTTTGGTTCGGACATGAAGGTTAAGGTCGGTTCAAATTTCTTTTATCCCGATGTGAGCGTCGATTGTCATTTCGATGAGTCCCAGCCTTACTACACGGAATCCCCAATAATCATTGTCGAGGTTTTATCGAAGGCAACGCGCAAAACCGACGAAACCGTTAAATTGCTGTCTTATATCAACATACCCAGTTTGCAAGAGTATGTGTTAATCGAGCAGGATTATGCCGATATTCAGGTAATACGGAGGCGTGAAGCCTGGCTGCCGAGACATTATTTTCTTGGCGATGAAATCACGTTTGAATCAATCGATCTGACGTTGCCGGTGGAAGAAATCTATTATCGTGTGCATAACGCGGATATGGATGAGTTCCTAAGCAGCAAAATGGCGCAATAAAATATTACGCGCTTTTAAAAGTTTAGTTACCGACCTCAAGGTTAGCGGAAACGAGGCGGCGCGCCAGAACCTGGAAGCAGTTCCCGATTGACGACTGCCAGTTCACGATCGCATCGATGGGAAATTGCCTGGAAAACAACCCGGCGGCGCCTTCATTCGGGCAATAGTTTCCTGTGAATCGCAATGCAAAGCGGCCTTAACGTTTCAGCCACAGGTAGCATTGCATACCTACCCCTGTAGGGTCGAATTCACTTGTGCCCTTTAGAGTATTCGACCCGAAACACTGAGCTCGCACTGGAAGCCCGCCGGACGTTCCGGGGCCAAGTACTCATGAGCACAAGCCAACTCAACCCTGCCGGTGCGTAACATCAGTAAGAAAAAAACGGCAAAAAAACACTTTACATATAAATGAGAACGATTATCATTTGAAAAAACTTAAATGATTTGGCTTTTATATGAAAAAATTATTTTCCATGTTCCGCCCTTCTCCATTTGTAAACCTGGCGATAGCGCCGGACGTATTGGCGTCCCTTGTTGAAAAAGGACAAATCCATGCAACGGATTTTAGATGTTTGGACTTCGGGTCAAAGCGGATCGTCTGGAAAATGTTTTTGTCGCTGGCCAAATCAAAAATCAACACTACGCCAAACCGGCGCGATCGGGAGTAATCGATATGACAGATAATCAAAGCTACGGGTTGTTGCTCAGCGCAATCAAACATTTAAAATCCAATACGCATCCCGGCCGTCTTCATGCATTGCCCTGGCCATCTCGCGGCAATACCGGTGGCTTGCCGAAATCTGCGAAGAAAGCAGTCATCAAATCGACTACTTCAACCAGTCAAGCTTATGGTTTAACAGCTACCGGCAAACTAAGGACAAGCTGTCTGGGAGTCAGTCAATTTAATTATGACGGTTAAGGAACGCGCATAAAATAACTTCCCTAAATTTCAATGAATACATACATTTGTGGGGGTGACTTCGCCTAGAGCGCCTACTTTTGGTAGTCGCCCTGGGCAAATACTCTGCAAATTTTACTCGTCAGAGACACAGGATATGCCGACGCCAGGAGGCGCATCGTTCGCGATTTCAGGAAGTCATTTTTAGAGCAATCAGCCGTTACTTGAAAGCAACGACTGTTGTGCAAATTGAGTTTTGTTATCGGCAAGCCTGCCTGAAAAATAAAGTAGGGTACGCATTGCGTACCTTTTCCAGCGGTTCCGGTGAATGCCATCTCAACAGGTACGCGATGCGTACCCTACCGGATTTATGAATACACCGGGCGCCCTGCAGGTCAGTGGATGGCTTGTTTTCATGGCGGCGCATGCCTGAAGGTAATGTTTCCGATTAATGAATAAGCGCTCCAGCCAAACCCCAACACTTTCAATAGAAGAGGCATTTTATGAAGAAGAAAGCATGCAACCATGAGTATTTGGCATTGACAGCGTTCGGGGAAGTCTCCGTTTGCCGGGAATGCGCAATCGTGCATTTACATGTCCTGAACGTCACTTTACGTTTCAGCGTGGACAATTTCCTGGGGCTGGCCGATACCTTGACGGAGGCGTCGAAAAAGCTCAGAACGGTCGCCAAGAAAAAACCTGAACGGCGCTCTTTAACGCTGATCAAGTAAATTCCGGCAAGCGATGATCAGCTCTCCAGGCCGGGCGATACATTAATCCCCGGTGTAAAGGCGCGCCTTGCCCGGATCAGGCCCGCCGGCCAGCGTGCCAAAGCGCGGCCACGACCGGCACGGCAAGGGCAATCCAGGACACCACGTCGCCGATACCGTCATGAAGCAGGGCGGCAATAAGGCCGATCGCACTGATCATGGCCAGCAGGATCGGCGCTCCCCAGATTTGCAGCCCGGTTAGCGGCTTTTTCATTGGCCATCCGCCTGTTTCGGGGCGCTGATCGGCAATGCCGCCTCCGGCTTTTCGTTCATCGGCACGCCCAGCCGCGTTTCGAACGGGACCTTGTGCTTTTTCAGCCACAGGTACAAGCCGCTTATCAGCACCATAATGCTAAGAATATCCAGCACTGCCCAGAGGATCTTGAGCGGCAGGCCGCCGTAATCACCAAAATGCAGCGGCTGCGAAACCAGCAGGGCGCTGACATATCCCGGCAGATCGCGTTGCGCGATTACTTTCCCGGTTTGCGCGTCGATGAGCACCGGTTTGAGCAGTTTGGAAGTCAGGGGCGTCGCACCCTGCATGAAGGCGACGAAATGATGCGGACTGGCGAAGTCATTGCCCGGAAAAGCCATGAAACCGAGCGTCATGCCGGGCGCGGCGTTACCGGCGGCATCAAGCGCCCGTTGCGCCGAAACGATACCGGCAAGCGGCGGCCGGCCGCGGAAAGGCGCCGTCATTTCCGCCAGCTCCGTGGACTGCCAGCGGTCGAATATCGGAACCGACAGCGTATTGATCACGCCGGTAACGCTCACGACCAGCAGCCAGACCAGCGTCACGATGCCGAGCAGGTTATGCAGGTCCAGCCATTTTACCTGTGCGGACCGGCTTCGGCGGATACTGCCGAAACGGATTTTGCGCATGTAGTAGCCGTACAGCACCGTGCCCGATATCAGCGAAATGACCAGCAGCAACCCCATGAAGCCCAGAAACAACATGCCCGGCAAGCCGGCAAACAAATCGACATGCAGCCTGAGCAATACATTCATGAAGCCTTGCCGCAGCGGGTATTCGTGCAGGAATTCGCCGGTGCGCGCGTCGTAGCTGTAGAAGGCCGATGGCTCCGGCGCGTCGGCGGTGACCCCCAGCCGTACAGACCACAAATCCGGCTCGTCGGGATCGCCGACCAGGAATTGCACGGCATGACCGGGCTTGCGCATCTTGGCATCCGCGATGATATCGTCCAGATTCGCGCACTGCCCGATCTCAGGCAGGGCCGGCGGCTCAACCTGAAACCCCAGCGCGTGATCGATCTCGTGCGCGAAGATTAACGGCAGTCCCGTCAGACACAACAGCAGCGCGAACAGGGTACAAATCAGGCTCGTCCATTTATGGACCTGATACCAGGGCTTTATTGAATCTCGATTCGACATGGGACGGCTACCGCGCGAACCGGTGCATGATCATCGCGGCCATGGCTGCCCGCGGCATCTTAATGGCGGTCAATGCGCAGTGCTCAGCCATCAGCACTCCTCCGGCAATTCAGGTTTGCTTTTATGGGGCTTGAAGGCCGCGATAGGATTTTTCAGCGTGCCGGCGAATTTCAGGTTTTTGGCCGGATCGGCGAGATCGATCATTTGCCGGTTGTTTCCCAGTTGCAGCCGGTTCAGGCAGGAGCGTAGGAATTCAGGCGCGAACAGGTCGTGGCGCGCGAATTTATCCGCCAGTTCCGGATGCGCGCGTTGATAGTCCAGGATGCAGTCCGCGACCTGCCGCCAAAATCGGTGTTCCGCGTAATCGCCCTGTTCAACCAGAATGTGGGAGAGATAGCGAAAAATGCAATCGAAAAAGTCGGTGAAGATCGACAGAATCTTCAGCTCTTCCGGCACCGATACCGATAAGCGCCGCACTTTCTCGGACAGCACGATGTCCTGGTTCATGATCGCGGCTTCTTCGGCAATGTCTTTCATGATCGTGCTGACCGGGACATTGTTCTCCAATACCAGGATCAGGTTCTCGCCGTGCGGCATGAAAACCAGGTCGTAGGCGTAGAAACAGTGCAGCAGGGGGCTCAGGTAGCCGTTTAGATACTGCCGTAGCCAGGCCGTGGTATCGAGGCCGGATGACTTGATCAGGGCCGGCAATAACGCCGTGCCCCGGGCATCGACATGCAGCAGCGCGGCCATGGTCATCAAGCGTTGCCCCGGCTTTAACCGGGGCAGCGGGCTTTCCCGCCACAACGCCGCCAGCATTTTTTTATAGGGGCTGTCGCAGGTCATGGCCGTCTCATAATAAGCATTGCGATAACCGATGGCGGCCACTTCGCGCAGGATGCGAAAGCCTTTTTCCGCCAGATAGGGATCCTGCTCAATCAAGCGGTTGATGCAGTCGTTAATGGCGGGCGTGGCGCTCATGTAATAAGGCGAAAGCCCGCGCATGAAGCCCATGTTGAGAATTGACAGCGCGGTTTTCACATAGCGTTTGCCGGGATGGCTGATATTGAAAAAGGTGCGGATCGACTGCTGGGCCAGATACGTGTCCTCGCTGTAGCCCAGGCAGACCAAGTACCGGGCCGCGATATCGGCGGCGAAGATGACGGCCAGTTTGTTGTACCACTGCCAGGGATGGGCGGGCATAAACCAATACTGATCCGCGGCCAGACCTTGCCGTTCCAGGCAATGGCTAAATTTCTCCAGGTTCGCCGCTCCCAGTTCCTGCTCCATTAATGCCTGGTAGGACAAATCATCGGCGCAGGAAAATTCCGCTTTGCTTTTATGCACCGCCAGCCAGACCAGCTTGACCGGCGCGGCGGCCTCGGGCGCGTAAACGCGGTAGTCGACGGCATCGAAGCCGATGCGCCCGTTATTGGCCAGAAACACAGGATGGCCTTCCATCATGGCGGTTTCGAGCGTTTGAAAATCAGCCTGGATAAGGTCAGCGACTTCGACGCCCTGTTTGCCGTGCTTGTAAGCGGCGCTATACAGTGTGCTGGTAATCTCTTCCATGTAAGTAGGCAGCATGGCCGGATCAATGGCCAGCGTCCGGCTTATTTCCAAGATGAAGCTTAGCGAATCCGCGGGCGCCTTATCGCCGCCGACCCGTTTTTCCAGGGAATCCTTGTCGATGCGCCAATGTTCCAGGCTCATCACCTGCGCCCGAAAGCGGTATTCGGTGTCAGGCTTGTCGGTCTTCAGCCGATAGTGCCCCCAGCCGTCTTCCGAGAACCGCAGTTCGGGATGGATCAGTCGTTCGTGCGCGAACTCGCTGATGGCCTTGCAAACATGCAGGAGGTTCACTTTGGCCCAGCATTCTGCCTGCAAATGGCTGACCGCCTGTTGGGGCGATGCGGCGATGGCCGTGCGCAGGGCATGGTGTTCCCGGTTCAGCGCGGCTTGGTACTGCTCTCGGGTGCAAAAGGCGAGGCAGGCGGTTTTGTCGGATAAGCTGATGGTCTTTTGATAGTCGAATCCCGCCCGTTTATTCAACACATGGATTTTGTCGTTGCGGATATCCGGCTCCACTACGATGCGCCTTGCCTCGGGATCGCTGAAGATAAAGTCCATGATGACGGTAAACACCGACCAAGTGAAACCGGCTATCGGGCGCTCGGCCGGGGCAACCAGTACATGCATGCCCCGGTCGCCTTGCTGCCGGGCATAATGCTCGCCCACTTCGGCGTGTCCGGGATCGTAGCATTCCAGCAGAAAAGCGGGCCGGTCGTTGCAATAGCCCATGAACACCTCCGCCTGCGCGGTTATTTTTCTGTATTCCGCTTCAACCTGCGCCGCGGATTGGCCCTGCAATCCCCAGTAGCGGGCATAGTCGCGGTTGACCCAATCCTGTATCCGGTCGATATCTTGCGGAATTTGCAAGGGGCGCAAGCGGAAAGTGCCGATCGCCGGCACATGTTTTTTGAAGTTGAAAGTATCGTTATCCATGTAGTGTGGCTCGTTATTATTGGTGTAATGGGGCGTGATTCGCTTCATGAGGTTTTCATCACGGCAGCGGCCGATTTCGACCCGGCTTTAAACAGCAGGCTGTATAGCAGGACGGTCAATAGCCATCCCGATGCGCCCGCGATTAAAGGCATTTGCAGGTCGCGGGAAGCGACCAGCGGACCGATGCTGAAGAAGGCGAGCAGCGCGCCCAGGCTTTGAAAGAAATAGATTTTGCTAAAGTCCGCCGCGTAGGAGGCGGGCGTACTGATGGCAAACAACAGCGAATCCAGGCGCACCGTGGCATGAAACAGGGCCCAGCCGTACAGGCAGCGGCCGGCCAGCACGACCGCTTCCTGTTGCGAGGCTTGCAGCAGCAGCCCGCAAACGCCTGAAAAAACCGCCGGCACAAGGCCGGTCTTGCCGATCGCGCGGTTCTTGAGGCAGAGCGCCAGAAAGGCCATTACGCCCGGTATGGCGAATACCAGGCCGGAGACAATCTCGCCGTCCCAGGCGGAAATGGACTGCCAGTAGCGCGAGAAGAAAGGCCGCACCAGCCAGATACTGAAATAAAACAGCAGCATGATCAGACCCAGCTTATAAACCCGGCCTGAAGCCGGCCGGCCGGTTGCCGGTGCCGGTTGTTCCCGAGACTCGGCCCGGGCGGCCGGTTCAGCTTTTCCCAGCAGGAAAACGCACATGAACATCTGCGCGAAGTCGCCGGCCGCCATCAGCAGAAAGACTTGACGCGGTTCGAACCACTGCAGCACGAAACCGCCGGTGCCGGCGCCGACTATGGCGCCTAAATGCACGATGACCGACAGCAACCCGATCGTGCCGCTGTGCTTTTCCTGTTGTTCAAAGCGCATGATATGCGGATAAATCAGCAGATAGCTGGCCTTGAATACCAGCATCAGCAGCGAAACCAGCCAGAAGTCCCGCAACGTTTCGGCGCCATGGCACAGAATGCTCAATACCCCGGCGGCGAACTGGGTATAAATCAGCAGCCTGATGACCGGTACGTACCTGGCGATCCGTGCCCACAGCGGAAACGCCAGCATCACCACGAAGCAGGTCGCCCCCAGGTAAAAGCCGACCTGCCGAGGTTCGGTAACGGAAAACACGGCCTCGAAGAACTGCGGATAGAACGGCAGCAACATGGCATCGCTCACCACCGAGACCGCAATCATGGCCACGAGAGAAAATTTCACCGTCGAAGTCATGTTCAGCCCGCTTCCGATCCGGAAAGTACGATTTTTTCCGCCGGCGCCGAAAACCGCTGAAACGCGATGCTTTGTTCGATGGGATAGTGTTCCTGGCCGGTGACGGCTTTGATAATGCAGGCATTGCGGTAACAGACCATGCCCAAATCCGGCGTGACGAAGCCGTGCGTATGCAGTCCGACATTCTGTACAAAGATGTCCTTGCCGTCCCGGTCTATGCTGTAATTACGGTTGACCGCGAACCGGCCCTGTTCGTCCCACCGCAGGCGCGAGGCGATGCCGGCCACAAACGCCGGTAACTGGTAACTGTAGCCTGTCGCCAGCACCAGTCCCTGCGTGCGATGGCCGTAGCGGACTTCTTGCTCGTTTTGATGCACTGTCAGTTCAAAATGCTGATCATCCGGATTGAAGGCGGCGGCCTGCAATTCCGTATTCGTGAACAGGTTGACCCGGATGTCATGGCTGAGGCGCTTGACGTACATCAGATCGTAAATAGCGTTAATCAGGGCGCCGTTAATGCCTTTGTACAGGTTTTTTTGCTCACGGATCAGACGCGCTCTGGTGTCCGCCGGCAGCTGGAAAAAATAATCGACGTATTCCGGCGAGGTCATTTCCAGCGTCAGTTTGCTGTACTCCAGAGGAAAGAACCGGGGCGAGCGTGTAATCCAGCTCAATTCATAACCATACACATCAATGTCTTGCAGCAGGTCGTAATAAATTTCAGCGGCGCTTTGCCCGCTGCCCAGAACCGTAATCGACTGGTTGCCTTGCAGCGCTTTCTTGTTCGGCAGATAGGCCGATGAATGGATCGCCCGATCGGCTATTTCCCGGCAGCAACCCGGCATGTACGGGACGGTTCCGGTGCCCAGAACCAGCTTTTTCGCATGGTAAATTTTGCTTTGGCCGGTGTCCGTGCATCGCGCCCGGATGACATAACAGCCCAGGCTGGCGCAAAATTCGATGTGTTCGACCCGGGTATTGAAGGCAATATTGCCCAGCCGGCTCGCGGCCCATTGGCAATACTGGTTGTATTCGCTACGCATCAGAAAGAAGTTTTCCCTGATATAAAACGCGTAAATCCGGCCCTGTTCCTTGATGTAATTCAAGAAGCTGAACGGACTGGTCGGATCGGCCAGCGTGACCAGATCGGACAGGAACGGCGTTTGCAGGTGCGCATTTTGCAGCAAAATCCCCGAATGCCAGTTAAATCCCGCGTTTTTCTCCAGAAACAGGCTGTTCAAGCCTTTAATCGGTTCCATCAGGCAGGCCAGGCTCAAATTAAACGGGCCTACGCCGATCCCGATCACATCGTAAGTTGTCTCACGCATCGCAGCTCTCCTTGATGATGGCTTGTCCGACGGCTTGGCAGGCTGGCTGGCCGGCGCTGTCGGCGCCTGAATTGAAGTGGTTTTGACCATGGTATTTGATTAATTTAAGCACGGCCTGCATGTCCTGAATGGTCGTCAACGGGTTCAGCAAGGTGAATTTAAGATACTGTTTCCCCTGGACTTTGGTGCTGGCGATGAGCGCCTCGCCGGATCTTGACAGGGCTTTGCGGATAGCGGCATTGAGCGCATCGAGGTCTGCTTCCTGATATGGCCCGGACGGGCGATAGCGAAACACCAGCGTGCTGAGCTGCGGCTGATGGAGCACCTCGAGGCAAGGCTCCGACAGCAATAGCAAATACGTCTGTTTCGCCAGGTGAATGACCTGGTCGAACGCGGCGCCGATCTGGTCAGCCCCCATCATGCGCAGTGTCAGCCAGAGTTTCAGCGCATCGAAGCGCCTGGTGGTTTGCAGGCTTTTATCGACCAGGTTTGGCGTGCCCTCACGGACCTGGCTGAGCGGGTTCAGGTATTCGGCATGGCACGTGACAACGGCCAGATGCCGCCGGTCTTTTACCAGAAACGCGCTGCAGCTGACCGGTTGCAGGAATGACTTGTGATAATCCACCGTGACCGAGTCCGCCGACTCGATGCCGGCCAGCCAATGCCGGAATTTCGGCGACACCAGCAGGCCGCAGCCGTAAGCGGCATCGACATGCAGCCACAAGCCATGGGCACGGCATATTCCGGCGATTGCCGGCAAGGGATCGATGCTGCCGAAATCGGTGGTCCCGGCGGTCGCGACCACGGCCACCGGGATCAAGCCCTGCGCCAGACAGTCCTTGATCGCCTGGTCCAGCGCCCGGACATCCATTTTGAAATAGCGGTCGCAAGCAACCGGCACCACCGCGTCATAACCCAGTCCCAGTATCGCGGCCGCTTTTTGGATGCTGAAATGGCTGAGCTCCGAACTGAAAATGCGCAATTTATGGCAATCTTCCGGCAAGCCCTGCGTTTTATTGTCGTGATACCGCCATGTCTTCGAGCAGACGTGGTCGCGCGCCAATAGCATCGCCATCAGGTTGGATTGCGTGCCGCCACTGGTAAAAATGCCGTCCGCCCGCGCGCCCAGGCCGATTTTTTCCGCCGTCCAGTCGATCAGCTTCTGTTCGATGAAAGTGCCGCCCGCGCTTTGGTCCCAGGTATCGACCGAGGAATTGATCGAAGTCAGCAGCAGCTCGGCCAAAATAGCCGGCAGCACAATCGGGCAGTTGAGGTGGGCGACATAGCGGGGATGATGAAAATAAACGGCATGCGCCAAGTACAGTTCCTCAACTTCCGCCAGGGCCTCGTCAAACCGAGCGCAGGCGTGATCCAGGTCGACCGCGTTAAATTGAGCCGCCAGTTCGCGCGGCAGAATGCCGCTGAACGGTTTGTCGACGGCTGACAGGCTTTTTTGTATCAACTCAATGCCCTGCAGCAGGGCGTTCTTGTAGCGGTGTAAATTCTTCTCATGGAAAATAAAGCTGGCGAGCCGGGATTTATCCTGCCCAGGTTCGCTGGGCGTGTTTACCGGTTGCAGCTTTAAAGTGTCGGCGTTCATAGGCTTACCTCTGGTTGAAAGTGGATTGCTTAATGGTTAAACAAAGGTCGGCTGGCCGGATCATCGCGCCGATTGCGGAACTGCCCTTGGTGCTAAACCGGGCAAATCCGTGGTCAAGCCATCGCGCGGTGATCTTGATGCTGGCGGTTTAGGATTTGGCTGAAAATAACTTCCTCAAGTGCGCGGATGGAATTTCAGGTGTAGGTGCGAATTCATTCGCACAGTGCGAATGAATTCGCACCTACAATTCCCTGATTTATTCCATGCCCATTACTTAAACAGGGAAATTAGTTACGACCGGATCCTTAGCGGTAAAGCGGGCCTTACCGCGTAGCGGTTCAGAAACTGTACTGAATGGAACCGGTTACCATGCGTCTTGCTCCGTAGGTGGTGAAGTCGTCGAACGAGGTCGTGACATGCTCCTTGTCGAGGACATTCTGCATGTTGAAAACCAGCTTGATCTGGTTCCATTGGTAATGCATGGTCGCGTCGAACAGCACGTAGCCCGGTATTTCCGTGGTGTTTCTGTCGTAATACGTGTTGCCGAACGAGGCGCCGATATAGCGCACGCCGCCGCCTATGCCCCAGCCCTTGGCCATGCCGGACGGCACGGTGTAATCGGCCCACAAGGTGGCTTTGTGCTTGGGGACATACTCCAACGGCTCGCCTACTTCGCTGGCAAAGGAGCTCTTGGTGACTTTCGCATTCAGATAGCTATAACTGGCCGTCAGATTCAGGCCATTGTCAAAGCTGGCGAGGCCTTCCAGTTCGACGCCGTTGGAATGTGCTTCGCCCCGTTGGACGCTCTGGAATGAAACGGGATCGAGAGTCAGGAAGTTTTCCCGGGTGAGATCGAAATAGGCCAGGGAAATGAAACTGCTCTGGTTTTTCGGCTGGTATTTAATGCCGAACTCGTATTGTTCCCCGGTCTCGGGCTTAAAGGGCGTTCCCGTGACCAGATCGGTGCCCAGCGCCGGCAAAAACGACTGCGCATAGCTGAAATAAGGCGACAGGCCGTTATCCGCGACATACACCAGGCCGGCGCGGCCGGTCAGTTCCTTGTCGTCCTGGCGGGTCCGCGTGCCGCCGAGCCGGTCTTCGGTCTCGCTTTCCGCCATGTCGTAGCGCCCGCCCAACGACACGCGCCAGTGCTCGCCCAGTTTGATTTGGTCTTGAAGATAAAGCCCGATTTGATTCTGCGTGATCGCCTCGTCTGTGCTGGGGAACGGAGCCGGGACGCCGGCCCCGTAAACCGGGTTATAAATATCCAGGTCCGGGGCAACGCCGAATGGCAATACGTTGGTGGCGTCCGTGTGTTGAAAATCCAGGCCCGCCAGCACCGTATGGTCCACGAAACCGGTTGCGAACTTGATCTGCGCCTGATTGTCGAGGCTGAAGCCGCGTGCCTCGCCGTCTATCTCGTAATAATAACGGCCGATGGTGCGCTGGTCCGGCTGCAGGAAAGCGGCATAGACACTGCGGACATCGATTTCAGTGTTGTAATAGCGGGTGTGTTGCCGAAGTGTCAGGTGATCGTTGAAACGGTGTTCAAACAAATAGCCGACGGCAAACTGTTCCCGGTCATAGCGGTCGACATCCGGTTCGCCGGTGAAGGTGCTGGTCGGGATTTTACCGTTGGGATTGCCGTATAAAGTGCCCTGGATGGGTAATCGCTGCGAGGACTGGGTTTCATCCTTCTGATAGTGGCTTAAAAAAGTCAGCGTGGTATCGTCGCTGGGTTTCCAGGTCAGCGACGGCGCGATGTAAATGCGGTTGTCCTTGACGTAATCAACCTGGGTATCACTGTCCCGGCCCAGCACGGTGAGCCGATAGGCGAGGGTTTTATCTTGATCGAGCGCGCCGCCGACATCGAGTTCGCCCTGGTAATGATCGTACGAACCCGCTTCAAACTTGATACTGCCGAACGGGTCGAACGAGGGCCGTTTGGACACATAATTGACCAGGCCGCCGGCGCTGGCCTGACCATACAGCACGGACGAGGGGCCGCGCGGTACTTCAACACGTTCCGCGCCAAACGGTTCGAGGTTATAGCTGACGGCAAATCCGGGATTGACCAGTTTCAGGCCATCCAGGTAAAGACCGGTTTCCGTGGCATCGAAACCGCGCATCTTGATCTGGGTATAACGGGGCTCAAACCCGAAAGGCTCGCTCTGCACGCCCGGCGTGTAACGCAAGGTCTCGGCCAGCGAACTGACATTCTGCGCTTCCATCTGATCGTCGGTAATCACCGAGATCGACTGCGGCGTCTCGATGAGCGGGGTGTCCGTTTTGGTGCCCGCGCTCGAGGTATCGGCCACGTAGCTGCCGGCTTCCTCGCCGCGCGCGGCTTTGACCTTGACGGCCGGCAGCGTGATTTCCTGTTCGTCGGTTGCGGGGACGGCAACGGGCTGCTCGGCGGCCATCGCCAGGCCATTCAGCGCCGCCCCCAGCGGCAGCAGCGGACTCAGGCGCCATTTGCAGCCAATCGTTGCCGCTGTTGAAGACAAATTTTTTTTCGACATGCGTTTTCCCTTGGTATCGCTTTTTAAATGAAGTAAAAAGCTGCCTGGCAGAAAACGCTGGGTGGCTGGTTTATCAGTTATAGCCACCCCCTCGCCCGAAGGCGAGGGGGTGGCGAAGTCATGTTGTGATTGTTCCTTAGCGTGCGCCGGATTGCTCCGGCTCGGACACGAAACCGATACGCGTGACGCCGGCCTTGGCCGCATCGGCCAGGGCTTCGGCGACAAACCGGTACGGCACGGCCTGGTCGGCGCGTACATGCAGCTCCGGTTGCGGCGACTGTTGCGCGATCTGCTGCAGGCGCTCGTTGAGCTGTTCGCGCGTGACGCCGGCTTCATCCCAGAATAACTGTCCTTCGCCGTTGATGGACAGCGCGATATGTTCGGTTTCGGTCGCCTGCGGTGTGCTCGACGCTTGCGGCAGGTCGATTTTGACGGCATGCGTCATTAGCGGCGCGGTAATCATGAAAATAATCAGCAGCACCAGCATCACGTCGATCAACGGCACCATGTTGATTTCCGAAACCGGGTGCTGGCTTCTGTTTTGGTCGAAGTTGCCGAAGGCCATCACGCACCTCCTGAAACAACGGCCGCCGTTGGCCGGGCGGCGGGCGACGGCTCGCCCATGGGCGTGCCGGTGGTCAGAAAGGCAAACAGGTCATGCGCGTAGGCATCCAGCCTGGCCAGCACCAGGCGATTGGAGCGCGCGCAATCGTTGTAGGCCAACACGGCCGGAATCGCCACGGCCAGGCCCAGGCCGGTCATGATCAGCGCCTCGCCCACCGGGCCGGCAATCTGGTCCAGGGTCGCGGCTCCGCCCTGGCCGATGCCGAGCAGGGCATGATAGACGCCCCAGACCGTGCCGAACAGGCCGACGAAAGGCGCGGTGCTGGCGATCGAGGCCAGGGCCGTCAAGCCCCATTCCAGGCGCGCGGTTTCCTCGTCGATCGCCCGGCGCATCGAGCGCGTCAAAAATTCCGTGGCGGAGCCGGCTTCATTCAGACGCTGCGCGCCATGAGCGGCGTGATGCCGGGCCGCGGTCATGGCATGCCGGGTTAAATAGGCAAACGGCTCTTTCGGCGCATGGTCTTCCAGATAGCGGGCGACTTCATCCAGTGAGGCCGCGTCCCAGAAGATTTGCAGAAACCGCGCCGAACGCCGGCGCATCAAGGCGCCTTGCCAGGCTTTGACGACGATGAAATACCAGCTGGCGACCGACATGGTGACCAGCAGGCCAAAAAGGGTCTGGCCGACGCCATCGCTTTGGGCCAGAAAATGAGTGAGGTTGTCTTTGAAATCCATGAGCTTATCCTTTAAGTGAAAATGAAACAGGAACGACGACCCAGGCCGGTACGACCCGTCCGTCCTGGCGCGCGGGCACGAAGCGCCAGTTCTTGACCGTCTTCAGCGCCGCCTGGTCCAGGCGATCGAAGCCGCTGGTCTGGCGCACGGACAGTTGGGCGACGGTGCCGTCGGTATTAACCCTGACGCGTAACAGCACTTTGCCTTGTTCGCCCAGCCTGCGCGAAATCCTGGGATAGGCGGGGGGCGGGTTATCGAGATAATTGGCATTCAGGTGCGGCAGGGTTACCGGCGCCGCTTCCGACTGCGCGCCCCGGGTGGCCGTCGATGTTGTCGGTGACGTTGTGGTCGCGGCGGGAGCCGGTGGCGGACTGGACTCAACCGGTGTTTGAGCGGCTTGCGTCTTTTCCGCGGCATTGATATCCGCTGTGCTGTTCGATGAGGAAAGCAGTGGTTTCGGCTTGGCCTGCGCCGGCTTGTGCGGTTTGGCCTTGGGCTTGGGTTTTGGCTTGACCACCGGTTTCGGCTTTTGCTGGGGTTTTGGCGGTGCGGGCTTTGCCGGTTCTGCGCGCGGCTGCGGGGATGAAATCAGTGAAACCTGGATAGGGGTTGGCGGTGTTATCGGCTCCGGCGCTTCGGATGTCGGCGCTGCGGCAAGCCAGGCCAGATGAAAGACAAGCGCGACGCACAAACCGATCAAGCCTTCGCTCCATCGGCAGGCCGGCAATGTGCTCAGGCGCCGGTTGAATGACTTAGCCGCGGGTAAAGGATGATTGCCGGCGCAGAGTGATCCGTAATGCGGCGCCTCGGCGCAAACCGATAGCGCTGCTCTGGCCGCGGACTCCGGAAAATTGATAATTTTTTTAGCCTGTACGGACATGGCGTACCTCGCGGTTTATAAAAAAATTGCTGGCTTCCTGGCCCGTTGGGGCTGGGGGGCTGGCTATGCCGCTGGGGGAAGCGGATAAAATTATTTCGTCAAAATCAGTTTGCCGTTGCTGGTGATGCGCAGGCGGTATTCGTCGTCATGGTGATCGATCAGGATTTCGTTTTGTGCCCCGAACAGTTCGCTGCTGCTGACCCGGCGCCGCTCAGGAACGGATTCCTGTTCGACAATCACGATGCTTTGACGGTGGATGTTCCGGTTGTTTTTGTTATTCATAAAAGGTCGGATTGTCAGTGATAAACAGGCCGCGGCTCGCGTTGTTCCCGTAATTGCGCGGCGACTTTTTGCCAATGCTCCAGCAATTGCCGGTACAACTCACGGCTGTCCGAGACCGGCGCCAGCTGCGGATGCGCCAGCAACAGGCCCAGTTGATGCACGATCGAATGAGCCAGTTTCGGGCAATGGCGGCCGTTGATGAACTGCGTCATCGACAGACAGGTCGTCGCGTGCAATTGGGTCAGTTCGATGCGCGCGGCAGTCGATTGATCTTCAAGCATGGTGCGCTGCTCCTCGTGATGGTCGATTGAAAAAAGTGTTTAACGCACGCTGTTCGGTGAGACAGGTGCGTTAAACGAAAACAGCGAGAGGTCAAATCATCGCCTTGTGTAAATGATAATGATTATCATTTGTTACGGCAAGCATTTTTTTTATGCTTTTTTTACACGGGCACGTGGGAACGAGTTGACGAGGATGCATGGTCGCGTAGGTGCGAATTCATTCGTGCGTAACTGATGAAGTGGCGAACGTTCCTGGCTACCATGGTTCTTTGGGAGCGGATATTCTTTCCTCGGCTTCGGTATGCATTCTTACGCGGGAGCGCTCATCGTTATACATAAGTCAAAAATTACTGTTTTGCAATCTTAGCTAATGAGGCTTCGATACCATTTTTTGTCGCCCAACGTTCCCGACTTCGAAATCGCGACCTGGGGATCGCTCCCACAGAGCATCCGGCCCCTTGTGGGAGCGACGCCTTCGTCGCGATTTCGAAGCCACTGATGTTCAATATCCGCAGATTTATCAAACAGCACCGTTTCCAGGTATACGACGAACTCTGTTTAGCAAGTTTACCGTTACATGTGTATAACGGCGAGCGCGGGAGCGTGGGAACGAGGATGAGCAACGAGGTGTTTCTGGTTCCCATGCTCCTGAGACTGTGAAAGTATTATCTCTGTCAGTTGGGATGACTTTCACCGGAACCACTGGAAAAGGTACGCAATGCATACCCTTATGTTTCGATTTTATCCAAATCCCAAGGTAAAATCCCCGGCTGATCACCGGGCGGGAAGCGGAGAAGCCGAGCGTACCCTGAGGCATCGAGCCTGTTTTGTAGATAACGCTCTCCGCTACCCACATCCGCCTTCTAAGTTCGTACGGTATGCGTAGGCCCTTGCTTCGTCGAGAGAGCCTGAATAAACCTAAGGCTGAACCAGGCGTATGCCTCACAATGATCATAACTTATTGTTTACTATTATTTAACGTACTCTCAGATGTCTAAAGTTACCATTGGCGTAGATATTGCCAAGCATAAATTCGATGTGGCTCGCCTGGAAAATGGAAAATACAAACATAAAAAATTTGACAATAACGAGCAAGGTTTTGTCGACCTGCTCGACTGGTTAACCACCTTCGGCGACGTAAAGCCTGCCATTTGCATGGAGGCGACCGGCGCCTACAGCATTCCTCTTGCCGAATTCTTGGCGCACTCAGACTACCTGGTTTCGGTCGTCAATCCAGCTAAAATCAAAGGTTTTGCCAAGAGCGAGCTCAGCCGAGTTAAAACCGACAAGGCCGATGCTAAGCTCATTGCCCGTTATGCGATGGAAAAGAAACCACCGCAGTGGACGCCACCGCCTGCCAATATCCGCGAGCTGCAAGCCTTGTTGCGCCGCATTGAAGACCTACTGGAAATGCAGCAGATGGAGAAAAACCGTCTGGACACGGCGGATGCCACGATTATCGACTCTATCAACACCTTGTTAACTCTCCTGGAGACCGAACTTGATGCCACGCGCGCACGCGTCCAGCTCCTGATCAATCACGATCCCGATCTCAAGCAGCGTCGGGATTTGCTGGAATCAATTCCGGGTATCGGCGAGTCCTCTTCCGCTCATTTGTTGGTTGCCTTGAGCGCCCACTATGGCTTCACTAGCGCCAAACAAGCGGTCGCTTTCGCTGGCCTCAATCCGGCACTTAACGAATCCGGTACATGGAAAGGCCGATCCCGTATTTCCAAAATGGGCGACCCCTTGCTACGCGCTAAACTCTATATGCCCGCCGTCGTTGCCGGCAACCACAATCCGGTCATCCGCCAGTTCCGACAACGCCTTGAACATAATGGTAAACACGGCATGGCGATCGTTTGCGCCTCAATGCGTAAACTCATTCATATCGCCTTTGCCATCTTAAAATCGAACAAACCTTTCGATCCTCATTTCGCGCTTGCATAATGAGCGATAAGACGGTATCTACTTTATTTTTCAGGTAACGGCTGATTACTCTAATTCGCACTCCATTGCATAACTGATGAAGTGGCGAGCGTTTTTGGCTGTCCTTCGGGGGGCGGATATTCTTATTCAGCAGCGTAGGGCGGTTTCGCGCAGCAAACCGCCATTTCAAGCAGGTGCGGAATAGCACGGTTTCGAGGCTTCGTTTGTCGGTGGATTGCCAAGGCAAATCCACCATACGATTGATCCGCCATACGGCCATCATGCGGATACGCCGGCCGGCGCTAACTGCTGGGATGATCGGGCTGGTGCGGAGGGTTGTGGGACGATTTCGCTTTCTCCATACGCTCCAGCCAAAAGGCCGCTTCCTGCTTGACGTTCGCTATGCCCAGCAAGGGTTCCAGCGATTGCCGGGCCAATGATTCATCCTCCGATTTGAAAGCGGCCACGCCCAGCCACAGCCGGGCAAATTCCTCGCGTTTCAAACCGCCTTTGCGCAGGCTTTTCTGAAATTCCTTTTTGGCCGCTGTCCAGTCGCCGCGCTGCATGGCCAGGCGGCCCGAGAGCATGAAATCCTCGCCGTTTGGCGCCAATGCGGCCGCTTCGGTCAGAATCCTGCTGGCCTGTTTATGCTCGCGCGCTAATTGCCAGCAACTGAACAATAATTTCAGATTTTTGTAATTGCGGGGAATCCGCTTGCTCTCCAGTTCGGCCTCCAGCATTCGGGCCGCTTTGACCGGATAACCCTGCTGCGCATGGAGTTTGACTAGTTGCAGGACATCCTCTTGCCGGACCTCGCCGAGGTAATAGGCCATCATCATTGTCGACAGCGCCCGGTCGTAGCGGTCTTGCTGGGCATAAAGACTGCTCAGGTAACGCCACCATTCGCGTTTGTCGGGCGAACTCGCAATCAGTCGCTTCACGATGGGCTCGGCTTTCGCATAATCCTTCCGGTCGATGTAAAGCGACAGCAATAATTGAATCCATTCGGACGGCGGCGTTTTTTGCAGCGCCACGGCTTTTTCCAGGTGGCGGATGGCCGATTGCATCAATTTCGCCTGGTAAGCGGCATAGCCGGCCATGTAATGGATATCAGCATCGGCTTTCGGCTCGCTTTGCAGCCATTGCTCCAGATGGGAGACGCTGTCCCGGTAGGCTTCCAGCTGAAAGGCGGCCTGTCCGGCAAGATAATGAAGCCCGTGTTCGGCGTCGGCGTCCAACTGCTTGCTGTCCAGCGCGGCCTTGGCGGCTTGCCGGGCGGCGCGGAAATCGTTGGCGCCGGCGTGGGCGTAAGCCAGATATTGCTGGACGACGGCCTGATCGAACGGTTTGTCCCGGGTTTGGGGCTGCAATGCCCGCAGCTGGCGCAAGGCTTGGGAGGCTTGGCCCTGGCGTAAGAAGTCGTCGGCCTCTTTCAGGACCTTGTAGGTGTCTTCGCTGACGGCTTTTTCAGCGGGCCGGCCCGGCCCACTGAAGACGATCAGGAACAGGACGCCGAGATAACGCAAAAACAGGCGGGGGAGAGAACGGTTCATCGGTCTAGGGTAAAGCTGAAAATCTGCCGCGCGCGAACCGGTATCGGATTGCCCTGGGCATCGCGGTGCGGCTTGAAACGCCAACGGCGAACCGCCTGCAAGGCGCTCCGGTCGAAGCTGCCGGCAGGCTTGCTGCTGATAATGGTCGGATCGGACACGGTGCCTTCCGGGGTCACGGTGAACTCCACGACCACTTCGCCTTCTATTCTGCGAAAGCGCAATTGTTCGGGGTATAGCGGCTGAACGCGCGAAATGGCGGTCAGTCGGTCCGCCATGATAAAGGCCGGCGCGGCCGGTCCAGCACCGCTGCCGGCGCCGGGCAGCCGGCCCAGCGCGCCGGTTTTGCTTCGGCCGCCGCCGCTGATCACTGGCGGCAGGCTGGGGCCGGTGCCGATATTCATCCGGGCGCTGGCCGGTATGTCCACTTTTAACGCCGGCACCGGCAGCGGCAGGGCACGCAAATTTTCGGCCGGCGGCGCTTGCCGCGCCATCGGCTCGGAAAAAGTTTCGGGCGCTTGCGGCTCCGGTTTCGGCGGTGTTGTTCTCGGGGAACGGGCAAGCGTTTCCAGCTTCGGCCGTTGCCGGACAAAGTCGAAATACCGCGCATCGGTGGTTCTGACCCATTGCTTGCCGTGTTCGGCGGTCACCATCTGGATCATGAACCAGAACAGCAACAGATTGATCACCGATGCGGCGGAAAAAATCAGCGCCAGTCTCATAATTCTTCAGTCGCCGCGACCGCAACATTGGCAATGCCGGCCAATCTGGCCTGATCCAGGACCTGCATGACAATGCCGGTTTCCGAATGCTTGTCGGCCAGGATCAACGCCGACGCTTCCGGCGCCTCGGCATGCAGCCGTTCGACATGGCCGCGTACCGCGCGCACGTCGACCTGCTGCTGCTCGATCCAGATCTCGCCGCCTTTGGTCACGGAAATCAGGATGCCGGCCTGGTCCTGGCGCTCGGCGCTCTGCGCGGTGGGCCGGTCGACCTCGACGCCGGTTTCCTTGACGAAGGAGGAATTGACCGCGAAAAAGATCAACAGGATGAACACCATGTCGATCAGCGGTGTGACGTTGAGTCCGGCGCCGAAGCTGGGCGGGCGGGTGTGTTGACGTTGCATGATCGCTATCTCATTGATCGGTTAATTGAGCGGTGAACCGTTCGCGCGCATGTCGGGCGCGGGATTCGAGACTGGCGGCGAAAAACAGGCCGGACAACGCGGTAATCAGTCCCGCCATGGTGGTGATCAGGGCCTCGGAAATGCCGGCCGCCATGCCCCGGGCATTGCCCGCGCCGAAGGCATTGATGACCTCGAAAACCTTGATCATGCCGGAAACGGTGCCGAGCAGGCCCAGCAGCGGCAGAATCTGGGTCAAGATGTCGACCGTTTTCAATCCGCGAAACACTTGCTTGAAATACTGCGAGGTCAGGCTGTCCTTTAAACGCTGCTCGTTAAAATGCGGGAGCGACGGGGAACGGTTCCGCCAGTATTCCAGCAGTTCGGCTTTCAACCGGGGCAGCTGAACATAAAAAAACCAGTACCGCTCCAGAATCAGCATCCACATCAGCACGGAAACCCCCAGAATCGCCCAGAGCAGGCCGCCGCCTTGATCGAAGAAATTCAGTACCTTTTCCATGCTCAGGGTTCCAGAGTCTGCTCGTGCTGCTCAAACAAGCGGTTGCTTTGCTGATCGAGGATTTCGACGATGCGGTTGGCCTGGGCATGCAGGAAGCTTTGCAGCAGCAATAGCGGGATGGCGACCGCCAGGCCCAGCTGGGTCGTCACCAGGGCGTAGGAAATGCCGCCCGCCATCAATTTCGGATCGCCGGTGCCGAACAGGGAAATGGACTGAAAGGTCTCGATCATGCCGATCACGGTGCCCAGCAATCCCATCAGCGGCGTCACGGCGGCGAAGACCGTCAATGAGGTCAGGCCGAAAAACAGGCGGCTGCTTTCCTGGCTGACCGATTCATCGAGGCGCGCGGCCAGGATTTCGCTGCTTCTGGCCGGGGCCGTGGCAACGCTGTTCCTGAGCCGGCCCAGCGGATTGTTGTCGAGATTCTCCTGCTCCAGCGGATTGTTGTCGAGATTCTCCTGCTCAAGCAATTGGCTTTTGATGCGTCGCCAGGCCGTGGTCAAAACCGCGCCGCGCCACAAGACGATCAGTAACCCGGCGACGCCGATGGCCAGAATCAGGTAACCGATGGCGCCGCTTTGGTTGATCCGTTCGATGAGGTCGGGGGACTGCACCAATAGCGCCAGAATCGCGCCTTTGGACGGATCCACGGCCATCGTGCGCCAGCCGTCCTCGGCTTGTTCCAGTTCCCGGGCCATGCGCTGATGGCGCGGCGCCGGCTGCCGGGCGAGCTCGACCAGTTTATGGCTGTCGGGCAAAAAGCGCAGGAACTTGCCGTCGGCGACGGCGTTGAAAGCCCCGATGCGCGTCACGGTCTGCATTTTTTCTTCGCCCTCCAGCGTGATCACGGGGCCTGTAAAGCGCGCGACCTTGCCGGTTTCATGCATTTCATCGATCAGGACCAGCCATAGATTCTGCAGCGTTTCCATCGAAACCGCGGATTCGCGCTGAATGACTTTGTCGAGAAACGCGCCGCGCTCCGGGTCCTGCGCGGAAATCAGCGAGCGGTCCAGCAACGAGCCGACTTCGGCCGCGTTCTGCTGCACCATCGCGAACAGGTCGTTCAGCTCGCCCGCTTGCGCGGCAATTTGCCCGTCCAGCTCGGCGAGTCTGGCCTCGTTTTCCTGGTAGGCGGCGCGAAAGCCATCGGCACGTTTATCGGCCTCCGCCAGTTCGGCGCGCAGGCTGTTAAGCCGGGCTTGCTGCTGGTCCCGTTCCTTGATGAAGCGGCGTTCGCGTTCTTCATCGTAGCGGAGATCCTTTCCGGCTTCCTGGCGCACCCGGGACACCAGTTCGTCCAGCGTCGCGGCGGCCTGCGCGGCATGGCTCAAAGAGACCAGTAAAAAGATGCAAAGCAGTTTGAACAGCTTCATGGCTTAGCCTCCGGGGCCATGATCGGCAAAATGAGAAGATCGGGCGGCGTTTGCTTTTTCGCGACGCGGATGGCTTTTTCAAGCGATTCGCGCAAGGAGGCGTCCAACGGCACCCATTGCTTGGTCGAGCGCAGCCAGTAACCGCCTTCATCGCCTTTGAGCGTCAGGTAATACAGGCCGACCCGGCCCAGCCGCAAAAACTCGACCGAACGCGGCTCGCCGTCGCCGTTCAGCGTACCCTGGTAGGCTTCGAGGGTATGGCCGTATTCGGCCTCGACCCGATACGCTTCCATGATCCGCCGGTATTTTTCGGTGACCGAGACGTCAGACCGGTGCATCATCTGCGTCAGCTGCTGCAGCCGCTGTTGCCGCTCGTCGGGCAGAAACGGCGTGTCCAGGGCCACGAATTCGGCCAATACATCGATCATCCGCTGCAAAAAAGGCGCGATTTGTCGTTCCATTTCGACAATATCGCGCATCTGGATTTCTTTTTTGCTCATCTCGGCTTTCTGGTCGTCGATCAGGCGTTCCATTTGGGTGTTGTAAGCCGACAGATCCTCAAGCCTCAGGGTGCCGCTGCGATACTCCTCCAGCATTGCCTGAGTCTGATCGTCTAATTTATCGACGCGTTTTTGCGTTTGAGTGCCTTGCTTCTGGGCTGACAACTGTTCCTGCAGGGCTTTGTCGACGGCTTGTTGCGCCGCGGCCGATGCTGCAAACAACAGGCCAAGCCCGAGCAAACCCGGTTTTAATCGAAACCTACGTTTTGTTTTCACTAACAACTACCACTCATAATTCAAGGTGACATAAACATTTTGACCTACTCCGGGCAGCCGTTCCCCGATAGCGGTTCCGTTTTCGATGTTGTCGATGGCACGGTTCAGGCCGTTCAGGTGGACACGGTATTCCTTATCGAGCAGGTTTTCAACACCGACGCCGAGTTGCAGGCCTTTATAGAGCTCGGCCTGGCCGCGGATGTTCCACAATGCGTAACCGGACGTTTTAACTTCCTGATTAAACTTGGAAACATCGCCCTGCCGCCAGTAACCGACAACCTCGGTGCCCAGTTTCCATTTCACGTCTTCGTAAAACAGCGAAATCAAGCCGTTCAGGGGCGCGATACGGTACAGGTTGTCGTCGGCATCGGCCCGGTCGCCCTTGACGTAGCTGATCATGCCGTCGACCCGCCAGTTTTCCATGAACCTGAAGCCGGCTTCCACATCCGTGCCGTACAGGATGGCGTCGATGTTGGCGTATTGCAGCAGGGGTTTGGGGTTTTGTCCGGCCGCGAGTGCCTTGGCATCGCCATCCGGCGCGGCAACGCCTTGAATATAATCGTCGACGTAGCGGTAAAACGCCCGCGGGGCAACATACAGCGAGCCTTTACGCCAGGTAAAGCCCAGTTCGCCTTGATAGGATTTTTCCGGCTGCAGATTCAGGTCGCCGATGTACAGATAACCGTCGGCCAGGCCGCCGGTCGCTTCGAACGGCGCCCATAAATAACGTTCCTGATAACTCGGCGAACGGGTTTTGCGCGCAAATCCCACTTCCACTTCCAGTTCGCTGGTCAGATTATGGCGAATAACGCCGGTCAGATCGTAATTGAAATCGGTTTTGGCACGGTTTTGAGTGTTAAAGTTATCCGCGATTCTTTGCCATCTCTGGCGCGCGGCTGCCGGCAAGGCTAAATTTGACGTCTGGCTGGTGGACACCGTCCGGCTGTCCATTTCGATATGGTTGACCCTCGCGCCCAGTTCCACGGTCCAATCCTGAACCGGCGATACGACCCATTCCGAGAAAAAACCGTAACGATCGCGTTCCGCGCCGTTAAAATTCTGAATGAAAAAAGCCGAATTGCTTGGGTTGGTCACCAAGGCATCATGGTTGGCGTTATCGCCGTCGGCGCCGACGGTCATGGTGCCGGACAGCAGCGGAAAATCGATCGCCAGCCTGTAACCGAAGCCGTCGGAGTAATTGGTGGAAAGGCGCCGGTTCTGGTTGCGCTGCATGGGGGTTGCGCCCGCGACTTGCCGCAGGCTGAAGTTATCCATGGTATGACGGATATCCTGATAGTTATAGGAGGCCTTGATGTTGATGTCATCGCTGATTTTGCCTTCATAGGAGCCGGTCAGGATGCCGCCTTCGGACAGGACAATATCCATCGGCAGTGCCGGGGTCCCGGTCGGGCGGGTATGGTTATAGTTAAAATCGAGATCGAAAACATGCTCCCGATAACGAAAGCCGTAACCGACTTCGGCCGCTTCGCGGTCATGCCGGGTCGGCGTGTTTTCGCCGCCGGGATACCTGAAATCGTTGCCGAATTCCTTGCTGCCGTAGGCATGCAGACGGTGATTCTCGGTCGTCAGGCCGTTGTATAACGCGCCGTACCAGCCGTCGTTGGCGCTATTGAAACCGGCGGAGAACTTGCCGGTCCAGTCCAGCAGCGTGCCGTCTTCATTAAACTCCGGACGCTTGGTTTCCTGGACGATAGCGCCGCCGATGGTTTCGATGCCGCTGCTGACCGGCGCGATGCCGCGATAGACTTTTAATAGGCTGGTCATGGCCGCCGGCACATGGCTCAATGGCGCGTCCATTTGATTGGTACAGGCCGGTTTGTAGTTCATGCCTTTGAAATCGACATTCACCCGGTCGCCGTACAACCCGCGGTACTGGGCAATGCCGGATAACGGCCCGAGTCCGTTGACATTGCCGCCCGGCACCCTTTGCAGCAAATGCGCCGCGTCGTTGATGCCGCCCTGCTCAGGCAGCACGCCGGTCATGTTGGGGCGAATGATTTCCCCCCGGATTTCCATGCGTTCAAGCTCGACGGTCTCTTCTTCGTTCTCTTCGGCCATTAAAGATGGCGCATGTAAAACAAAAGGAATAGCTATCAAATGCGACGAAATAGATTTTGTTAATTTCATAGTTGAATTTTATAGCTGAAGAAAGGGGTAAACCCGGGAAAAACCGGCTTGGCCGATCCGTTAGTATATTAGTGGATTGTAGCATCCGGAAATGACAGCTAATTGAACTTAATTCGGGTAAATAAGCCGGTTAAAAATACTCAAATAGCGTGCCAATATTTAAGCGGACAAGCGTAAACCTTTTGCCTGTTTGCCATGCTTGTATTAATTGATTGATTTTTATAGGGTTTTTATGCATGGCTCTTGCCAATGTCTCATTCAGGCAATCAACGCCGGAGCAGGGAAAAATCGAAACGTTAGTTAACTATGTTAAATAACATTGTTTAATAGGTTGTTTCACATGATCAAAACATCTAAATCCGGCCTGCCGGCGGCAATCCTTGCTTGTTTTCAACCTGGAATTCACCGCGAATCAAGCACCGCCGACCAACCTGGCGCCGTCGCTTTTCTTTATTCATGGCCAACATGACCAGTAGTGTAGGGCGGTTTCGCGCAGCAAACTGCCATTTCAAACAAGTCAGCAATATAGCGGAACATGACGATTTCAAGACTCCGTTTGTTGGTGTATTACCTACGGCCTTTGGTGGATTCCAAGAAGTAGGCGAAGCCGGATGTGGCGAGTGCAGTAACAGGGCGTTTACAACGTAAGATGTATCGACAAGAAGCAAAACCTTGAGCGGCTTAGCCGTTGATTCCAACCGCTGGATGCGGAAAACCGCACGTGCGGTGGTGTGGCAGAGGTAACGGGCGCAATCCCGTTACCTCCACCCGATCGAGCAGGGGTATATGAGTTTTAAGCCCAAAAAACCGTAGGTCGGGTTAGCCCTTGGCGTAACCCGACGGATCGAAGTCAAGTCGACGCATTGGGGCGCGAAAGTGTCGGGTTACGCTGCGCTAACCCGACCTACGGAGCTTTAACCGGATCCTGTTGGCCTGGTCTTACGTCGCCCGGTTCATGGTGACCGCCCGGCGCTTGCCGCCCCAATCGCCGGGGTGTTGGTCGAAAACGCCGGCGCAGCGTTCGCCGCAGAAACGGCAGGCTGAGTTATCCAGGTTCCATTCGTCCAGGTCGTACCAGTCGCGGCCTATCAATAAGGAGCCGCAATTATGGCAATAAGTGCTGCTGGCCGATTTGTCGTGTACATTGCCGACATAGGCGTAACGCACGCCGTTTTTCAGCGCGATGTCCCGCGCCAGCAGTAACGATTTTGCCGGCGTATGGGGTTTATCGCGCATTTTCCAGTCGGGATGGAAAGCCGAGAAATGCATCGGCACATCCGGCCCCAGATTTTCGACGACCCATTGCGTCATCGCTTCCAGTTCGGCTTCCGAATCATTCTCTCCGGGAATAATCAAGGTCGTCAGCTCCAGCCAGACCGAGGTTTCGTGTTTGATGTATTTAAGCGTTTCCAGCACCGGTTCCAGATGGCCGCCGGTAATCTGGTGGTAGAAGCGCTCGGTAAAGGCTTTCAGGTCGATGTTGGCGGCATCCATCCATTGATAAAACTCGGCGCGGGGCTCGGCGCAGACATAGCCGGCCGATACCGCCACCGATTTGATGCCCAGGTCGCGGCAGGCCTGGGCGGTGTCTATCGCGTATTCGTGGAAAATCACCGGATCATTATAGGTATAAGCGACGCTGGCGCAGCCCCGGTCGAGCGCCGCCCGCGCAATCGCGTCGGGCGAGGCCTGGCTCATCAGCCTGTCCATTTCGCGCGATTTGCTGATGTCCCAGTTCTGGCAGAACTTGCAGGCCAGATTACAGCCGGCCGTGCCGAAGGACAGGACCGGGGTGCCGGGCAGAAAGTGGTTCAGCGGTTTTTTTTCGATCGGGTCGATGGCAAAACCGCTGGAGCGGCCGTAACTGGTCATGACGATCTCATCGTCCAGATTTTGTCTGACAAAGCAAAGGCCGCGCTGACCGGCATGCAATTTACAAAATCGCGGACAGATATCGCACTGGATACGGCCATCGTCCAGGCGGTGCCAATGCCGCGTTTTGACTATGTCGGGGGCCACAAAAACAGTCATTAATTTCTCCCGGAACCATCAACAGGTCACATGGTCACATTTCGGTAATAATCGGTTTATAACATTGGGACTAGTGGGGATATTTTATTTCCAGCACAATAGTTCAACTAACTTCAACGGTTTGCGCCAACGCCAGTTTTCTCCAGCAACATAACAGGAACGCTCAATGAATAGACAACCCGCTGTGGCAGGAACTTTCTATCCCGCCAATCCCCAACAGCTGCATCAAATGCTTAATCGGTATTTAAATGATGCCCAATCCGACGCGAAAGTTCCCAAAGCGATTATCGCGCCGCATGCGGGCTACATCTATTCTGGCCCGGTTGCCGCGAGCGCGTATGCGCGCCTGAAAGGCGCCAGGCATCTGATCAACAGAGTGGTGTTGATCGGTCCGTCCCATCGCGTCGCGTTCAGGGGGCTGGCCGTGAGCCGGGCGCAAACGTTCAGCACGCCTTTGGGCAATATCGAGGTCGATGAGGAGGCGGTCAAGACGCTGGTGAAGCTGCCTTTTGTCGAATACATTGAGCAGGCGCACACGTATGAACACAGCCTGGAAGTGCATCTGCCTTTTCTGCAGGAGATGCTCGATGGCTTCAAGCTGATCCCCATCGTCGCGGGCGATGCCACGCCGGAGCAGGTCAGCCAGGTGATCGAGCTGATGTGGGGCCATGATGAGACGCTGATCGTGGTCAGTTCCGATCTGAGCCATTATCATGATTACATGACCGCGCAACAGCTGGATCGCTCGACCAGCGAAGCGATAGAACATCTGCAGTATGAGCAGCTGGTGTTCGAGTCCGCCTGCGGCAAGGTGCCGGTCAGCGGGCTGCTGAAGCTGGCGCGGGACAAGTCTCTCTCGGTTAGAACCATTGATTTGCGCAACTCCGGCGATACCGGGGGAGATAAAGCAAGAGTGGTGGGTTATGGGGCTTATGTCATTGAATAAAGAACACCAGCACCGGTTGAAGGCGCTGGCAAGCTATTCCATTCAGCATGGCCTGCAGACAGGCAAGCCGCTGGTCATCGATTTAACCGAGTATCCGGCGGAACTGTCGGAACAGCGTGCCACGTTCGTCACGCTGCAGAAGCAGCATCAGCTGCGCGGCTGCATCGGCACGCTGGATGCCATCAGGCCGTTGGCCGAGGATATCGCCAAAAACGCTTTTTCCGCGGCTTTTATGGACCCCCGGTTTCAGCCGGTGGAGGCGCATGAACTGAGCGATCTGGAGATTCATCTTTCCATTCTGACGCCGCCTGAGCCGCTTTCGTTTAGCTCGGAACAGGATTTGCTGCAACAGTTGCAGGCCGGCGTCGATGGCTTGATTCTGGCCGAGGGGCGCCGGCGCGGCACGTTCCTGCCGTCGGTGTGGGAATCGCTGCCTGACCCCGAACAGTTTCTGAGGCATCTGAAACAGAAAGCGGGGCTCGCTCCCGGCTACTGGTCCGATACCATCAGGGTTTACCGTTACCGCGCCGAAGTGATCGCCTGAATCAGGACTTGGCGCGGCTGACCACATAAACGCCGGCCAGCACAAAAAACGTGCCGGCCAGCTGCGGCAGGGTAATGGCCTCGCCCAGAAACAGGAAAGCCAGGGCCAGGGTCGCGATCGGACCGATCATGCTGATAATGGAGGCCGGGCCCGCGCCGATCCGCCTGATGCCGGCATTCATGAAAAACGCCGGCAATACCGTGGAAAAAACCGCCATCAGCATGGCCTGTTTATAAACCTCGGCGGAGAAACCGGTCAACGCTGTGCCGTGATTGACGGCAAAATGCACGAGGGTAGCGATGCTGGCAATGGTCATGGTGTAAGCGGTAAAGCGCGCGGAGCCGATGCGCCGGCCCATGACGCCGCTGCCCATGGTGAAAAAGGCAAAGATCACGGCGCCAGCCAGCACCAGGGACGATCCCAGCCAGATGCCCGATGATTCCATCGACAGCTGTTCGATGAAGACCAGCAGCATGCCCGCATAACTCAGGCCCAGCGCGGCTATTTCACGTAGCGAAATCCCCTTTCTGTACAACAGCGCCGAAAACAGCACGACGAAGGTCGGATACAAAAACAGGATGATCCGCTCCAGTCCGGCCGAGATGTACAGCAGGCCGATAAAATCCAGATAGCTGGCGATGTAATAGCCCATCAGGCCCAGTACGGTCAGCGCGGCCCACTGCTTTTTAGTCAGCGCCGCGGCCGGCGATTGCCTGTTATGCCAGAGCGCAACCGCCAGGAACAAGGGCAGCGAAAACAGCATGCGCAAGGCCATCAGGCTGATCGCGTCTATTTGGCCTTCGGCCGCGTAAGCCAGCTTGATGAAGATGGCCTTGGCGGAAAAACCCAGGGCGCCGAGCAGCACTAGGGCGCAACCGATGAGCAGATGGCGCTGCCCGGACGGGACGGCGCTCACCGGCAAGATTCCGGCGTCTGTTTTTTCAGCCGCGCTATGATGTGCCTGATGGCCGGTTCCTGCCTGCCGATAGCCTCGCAGAGCTGGAACTGTTCGGCCGCGCGCCGCAGGTTTTGCCTCGGCTCCGTCACCTTGAAATAGCGGTCGCCTTCCAGATGGTCGGTCAAAAACCGGATGCCCAGTTCAAAAGGAATCAGGCGGATGGCGGGGTACAAATACGCATAATCGGATTCGGTAAAGAATGCGCCGGCCTCGGCCAGATAGCTTGCCAGGATAATGGCGCAGCGATCCGTATCGAAGCTGACGGGGGCCGTTGTCTGGCAGCAGGAGCGCAGGCAATCGCCGATATCGTAATGCACCAGTCCCGGCTTGACGGTATCCAGATCGACCACGCCGACAATGGTTCCAGTATGCCTGTCGAACAAAAAATTATTGAGCTTGGGATCGCCGTGTATCACGCGCGGGGTCAGCAGGCCCTGTTGCCTGGCGGTTTCCAGATCGCCGGCGATGTGCCGGTGCCGGTCTATGAAATCGGCGCAATAACGGCTGTCGGCCGATGAAACCGGTAGCTTCGCCGCTACCTGGTCATAGTGGCTCAGATAATTCGGCGTGATATGAAAGCCGGGCAGGGTATCGTGCAGGATGCCGGGATCAAGATCGCTGAGCAGGCGATGGAAATGGCCCAGCGCAAACCCTGTCTGTGCCGCATCATGCGTGCTCCCGATGACTTCCAGGCTCTCCGTATGATCGATATAGCGCAAGGCCCGCCAGTAATCGCCGTTTTGTTCGTAGTAATACTCGCCGCCGACCGCCGGTAAAATGTCCGGTATCCGCAATTTAACCGAGCCGGCGGGTTTCGTCTGAAGGTGTTTGTTTAAGGCCTGCAGGTTTTCCATGATCCGCGCCGGCCGCGGGAAAACCGCCGTGTTGATGCGTTGCAGGACAAACGGCGCGGCGTCGGTCATGACCAGAAACGTGTCATTGATCAGGCCGTTGCCCAAAGGTTGTATGTCGGTGATGGCCTGAGTGCTGGCGAACCGGCGGGCAATAGGCAAGCGTGCGTTTAAAGTACGGTCAAAGGCTGGCATGGGTTTTTATATATACAAAAAAA
>SWCD01004348.1_pt1 | contig 122674 bp, 125 predicted proteins | sample 4693011 | NCBI WGS metagenome assembly SWCD01 (sample SAMN10267278, study PRJNA491770) | bioreactor metagenome | isolation source: DHS bioreactor inoculated with marine | place: Japan: Omine Ridge, Nankai Trough
CCCCCCCCGCGGGAACCGCCGCCTTGCGGCGGCGCGCCTGCGGCGGGCGGGGCGGGGGCTCCGCCCCCGCACCCCCGGAGTATTTCGGCCAAGATGAAGAGCCGGCGACCCGACCGGCGGCAGACACCGCCCTTGTCACAGCGGCCTCTTGCGCAGCAAACGCCCCCGGGCGGTCAGGCAGACGCGGCTCAGCGCCCGGTCCAGCTCCGCCACCAGCGCGACACCCGGCCGCGCCTTTCGTCGGCAAAGTCGTCGACCTTCTCCCAGGCATCGCGGGTGTCTTCCAGCGCCGGGTCGATGGTGCGCTCGCGGAACTGCCGCCACATCGCGCGGATGAACAGCAACAGACCGATCAGCACGGCGAAGAAGATGATGTTGAACCACGGGATCACCGTCGGCCGGGGCCCGTCCACCGGCCTGATCGCCACCGCGTTGGGAAACGCCGAGAACAGCTCGATCCGCCAGCCATAGCGGGTGACGACGGCCCATTTCGGCGCCTCCGGGGTCGAGCGCAGGTCGCTCGCCTCGGTCTGCAGGCTGGCGGTGTCGAACTTGAAATAGGGCGGCCAGCGCCAGCCGGTATCCTCGTTGCGGTAGACCATCGGGCCCTCGGCGTCGCGCTGGATGAACCCGAACAGGAAGGTCTTCTTGCGCACCGTCTGGATGAACTGCACGTCGCGGTTGACCAGCGTGCCCGATTGATCGTCGGGCGTCGCCCAGAAGATCCGGGTCCAGTCGTTGAGGTCCTGGCGCTCCTGATAGGTGTCCACCACCCGCACCACGTCATGTTGCGGCAGGGTGTAGTCGAACAGCACCAGAGCGAAGAGCGCGACAATGGCAAGCACTGAGTTTCGGACGATGCGCATGGCGGGCCCCCCCTTTGAGGTCAGGTGGCGTTGATGATGAACATGGTCACCGCGATGGCGATGGCCGGAATGATATAGACGAGCAGGATCAGCTTGCGCCGCAGCCCCTGGTTGTACCGGGTCATGCCCTCATCGATATAGGCATCGCGCTCCGGGCTGTCATCCACGCCGGGGTGATCTTCCGCCCAGCGTTTCTCGAGTTTCTCGCGCCGGACCGAGCGTGAATAGACCGACACCGCCAGGTAGACGACGCTGAGCGCCAGAAAACCGAAGACGATCAGACGGATGGCACCGATCATGCGTTTATCTCCTCAGCACCGACCCCCAGGGTCCGACAAGGTCGACGATATCACGTTCCGGGCGGGATTTGCCAGTTGGCGCGGCAGGTTTCACCTGCGGCTCCGCCCCGCCGAACAGCGCATCGCGCGCGCCCGCCTTGTTGGCGGCATAGTCGCGGTGGAGAAACTCGGCCACATACTCCTTCTTCGCCTCGGGCCATTTGGCGTAGGCCGCGTAGAAGGCGGGCTTGTGGGTGATGAACAGCTGGCGCACGTCAAGCGGCGACAGCTCGGAGAGCAGCTGGTTGATGATGTCGCGGTCTGGGTGATCGGCGCGCGCCCTGAGCGTGTAGAAATAGGCCGGGTTGTCGGAAGCGATCCGCGGCCACTTGCCGCCGTTGAGCGCCCAGCGGACCAGCTCGCCGAGCTTGGCAAACTCCTCCGGCAGGCGTGAGCCGAGGCGTTGGGCCAGCCGGTGCAAGGAGCGCGCATCGAACCCGTCGATCTCGACGCCGAGGCTCGCCGCCGCATCCACCAGGATGAAATCCATCTTCTGGCGCAGGATCGAAGCGCCATCGACGCCGCGCGCCTTGATCACCGGCTCGACCAGGTCGTTGACCTCGAGAAAGCTCGCGATCCCGTTGCGCATGGTCAGATCGAAGGTCTCGACCGGCATCGGCCCGACCTCGCCGCGCGGCCGCACGGTGATCGCCGCCGGGTAGGGCGTGTCGCGGAAGATGTACATGCCGCCGAAATGCGCGGTCCAGAAATTGCCCTGCTCATAGGTCGGCCGATCGAGGTCGATCGGCTGGCGGGTGACGTCGCCGGTGGTCTTCGCCAGCTCGATCATCTGAGCGATCAGCACGTCGTCATACCAGGCCTCGGGCTCGGTCTGAAACTGCTCGATCTTGTCGGCGAGCTTGCGGGCATTCGCCACATGGCTCTGGGTGGTGTCGGCCACCACGGTGATCTTGCGGATGTCGAAGAGCTTCGCCGGGTTCGAGGCCTCGAACACCGAGTTGTCGAGTTCGCCGGCGACGGCGTCCTGCGCCGTGAGCGCAAACAGCTTGGCCTCGTTGTCCTCGATGAACTGCCGCAGGATCCCGCGGTTGGTCGAGAACTGCGCGTTGAGCAGCGGCGCGGACTTCTGCTCGACCGTGAGGATGATGAACATCCGGTTCACCCCGCCCGGATTGAGATAGAAATGGTCGCCAAGCTCCTCGCCGATCTCGTAGGAATAGCCCGAGATGTCGATGTGGAAGTCCTCGAGGCTGGTTTTCTGCTTGGTCAGCCGATAGAGCGCGCGGTTATACCGCTCGACCAGCGCCGGGCTGTCGATCCGGATCAGGTTCCCGAACATCAGGCCGCGTTCGATGAGGCGTTTCATTTGATCTTGTCCATCGCATGACCAGGGAACTTTCCACCGAATGTGTCGGCGATGTTTCTCCACTTCTCAATTTGGTAAAGATGAAGAGGAAAAGGACTGCCGTCGACGGTAATGGCACTGCCGTGCGCAATCTTGTTCCGAACTTGATTTATTCTATCCAAATTTTTTTTCAGTGCCGGGGTGCCCTGACCTTGCCAAGAAAGGCCGGTGAAAACGTCGTCTACGCCAAGGCGGCGAAACAAGGCAGTGATGTTTTTGTCGCTTGGGTTTCCCCACCTGCTCCAGGTAGCTCTATAGTTTTTCAATTCATCGCCCGCTAGATTTTTCCCGAAAGCCTTATTCGAGCAGTCTAAGAACACTTCCTCAACGAATGCTTGGAGTGTACTGGAAAGCAAAACAACGCAAGCTTTATTGAGCGCAAGACCCTGTTTGCTGCCGTCCTCTAGTTTGACTGGTGCGCCCACGGTGCCCCCGTGAAGATCCTTCCGCGCGGCGATCACTTCGTTCAATGCAGTCAAATTGATTGCCATCGTACCGATCCTCCCCATGTATTCTTCTAATTAGGAAAGCAGTCTGTCTCAACCGGGAGGGAATTGCCCGAAGACGTTGCGGTGTTTACAGACAAGTTCACTCTTTGCTTCCCTTCACCCGCCGATACACCAGCAGAAACGTCACCACGTAAGCCGCAATCGGCACGAAACTCGCCGCGAAGGCCATCACCCGGAACTGCCCGCCCAATGCCGTCGCCGCATCGACGCCCATCCGCGCAAATATCCCGTCCACGACCACCGCGAGTTTCGCCGCCCCTTGCAGCACCGCCAGCGAGGCCAGGATCGCCAGCAGGATCGGCCAGGCCGACAGCTCTTCCGCCCCCGCCATCCAGCGGGCGATGTAATAGGCGACAAGCGCCACGGCCACCGCCGCTACCGCCGTCACGCCCAGCAAGATCACCACGTCCATCGCCGCACCTCCAACGTCCCGCGCATCCTCTCAGCCCCCCGCCCCGAGGTCCAGCCCCGCCCGCGCCGCCGCAGCCCCCTTGCGCGCTTCGACCCCCTGCGCGCGCAGCAGCCAGACCAGCGCCCAGACCGGCCCCCAGGCGATCGCCGTCATCAGCGCCGGGCCGGGTAGGGCGCCAAGGCGCATCGGTCCGCCCGCCGCCAGGTGAAACAAGGCGAACAGCGCCATCGCGCAAACGAACACCAGCGCGCCCGCAAGGCCCATCCCGAGTGCCAGCCGTCGCTGGTCCATGCACCCGCGCGGCACGGTCAAGACCGGCAGCGCAAGCGTCAGCAGCACCAGCAGCGCGAGCGGCAGGACCGTGTTGACCCAGCCGATTGCCGCGCCGACATCGACCCCGTCGCCAAACAGCGCACCGCCGATCATCCCGCTGCCGAGCGCTGTCTGGTCCATCAGCCGCGCGCCTCGCCAGGCGAAAGCCGCGCCCGCAGCCACAGCACCGCGTGGGGTGGCACGATCTGGCCGTAGATCGGCGAGACATCGACGGCGGTCACCAAGGCACTAATCCTTGCCCGCGAGATACCGCCGCTTGGCTTCCTCGGTGAGCCCGTAGTCGCGCACCATCCGGGCAATCGCCACCTCGTCCGACTTGTCGGCGTAGCGGAACTCGCTGTCGGCGTAGCGGTTGATCTCCTGGATCACCATCTCCACCGTGATCGGCTGGCGCAGCTCCTCGATCATCCCCTTCTTCTCGTCATACGACTTGAACAGGAACAGATCGGGCTCCTCCATCCACTCGTCCGGCAGCTCGAAATCCATCGCCCGCACCTTCACCGCGTCGGTGATGTTCTTGATCGCCCGGCCCGTGAAGCGCTCGTCGGCCTCCTGGATGCCCTTGAGATACGTCCCCAGCTTGGCAATCGTATCCAGCTTGCCGATGTCCTTCGACACCCGGTCGAACACCCGGCTGAGCCCGTCTTCCTGCGGCCGGGAATGCCGCTCGAAACTCTCGGCCACCGCTCGCTTGATCTCCTGCGCCGCGTAGAGCTCGTGGTCGCCCATCGGGATCGCGTGGTTCTTGCCCATGAGCAGCGCCAGGATGTCGATGTAATCGTCGCGCGTCTGCGGCCCGTCGACCAGGAACCGCGCCCCCGCCCGCTGGCGCAGCGCATCGTCCACGTTCTCGGGGTAGTTCGAGAACATCCCGAAGGTGCAGTTCCCCCGCACCACCGTGTTCGCCCCGGCAAAGCTCTCCATCAGCACCGCGGTGATCTCGAGCTGCCCCGCCGAAGACTGCCGGTCGCCGCGCTTGCCCGCGAGCTGGTCGATATCGTCGATGGTGCCGAAGCCGATCACCGCGGGGTCCAGCACATTGTTGATGAACCCCTTGGCGTTCTGCGCCGATTTGCCCTGGTAGCTGTCGATGCTCTCGGTCGAGAGGTTCTGGTAGCGAAACGGGTAACCCGCGGTCTCGCAATAGCCCGCGATCATCCCCGCCATCATCTTGATGAGCGTGGTCTTGCCGGTGCCCGGCTTGCCGTCGCCCATGAAGGTGAAGATGAACCCGCCGAGCTCGGCAAACGGGTTGAGCTTGCGCTCGAAATCATAGGCCATCAGCATCTTGGCGAGCTTCATCGACTGGTACTTGGCGATGTGGTTGCCGACCACCTGATGCGGCTTGACGAAATCCATCGTCAGCTTGGTCCCGCGCGCCTTTCGCGACGGCGCGAAGCCCGAGATGGTGAACTCGTCCGCTTCGACCCGGTAATTCGCCCCGGTGAAGGCTTCGAGCCGCCCCGCAGACTGTGCCCTCAGCGCCACCCGCTCCATCACCTGCTCGCCGTAGGCCAGCACGGTCGCCACCAGCCTCGGCTCGTCCTCGGCAAACAGCGCGATCGCCTGGTCGAGCTCCCAGAGCGCGCCGTGAAGTGCCATCCCGGCATTGTCGGTCAGCACCTCCTCGACCGCCCCGATCTCGACCGAGACCTCGCTGGCATGCGGGGCGAGCAGAAAGGCCGTCGCGTTGGCGAAAACCGACAGCGCCACCAGCGCCTCGCCCGCCAGCAGCTCCGCGAAGGCCGCCTGTTTGTCCTTGCCCAGCGCTGCCTCGAGGTTCTGTTTCTTGAGTTCCCGCAGGCCCGTCTGCTCGGCGTAGTTCTCCGCCATCGCCAGCGCGATCGCCAGCGCGCGCCGGAGCGAATGCAGCACCGTCGCCTGGCCGGGCGAGAGGATCGGGTCGCCGCCGTCGGTCTCTTCGATCCGCTCGATCAGCCGCACGCCTTCGGGGCGCGCCGTCGAGCGCGTCACCAGTCCCGGCGTGGTCGAGCGGAACCGCCGCCGCGCCGCCCCCACGCCCGGAGACCGCTCGCGCGCGGGCGCCTCCACCTTCGGTTTTGCGATCCGGGGGGTGTGGTCGAAGCCTTCGAGCATTCCGGCCGCGGCCTCGTAATGCGCCCGGATCTCCTCCTCGCGAAGCTCCATCTGGTCGGCTGGTAGGCTCATTCTATGTCTCCGGTTTTTTTCTGCGGACTGTGTTTTTTCCAGATCAATTGGACCGACAGGCCAAGAAGCGCGCCAAAGACCAGGAATGGAAACCATCCATTGTAGGCGGTGCCTCCAATTGCCAACCCGGCGGAGGTTCCAACGAATGCGCCGGCCGCTGCAAAGAACACGACCAGCCTGGCCCGTGTCCACAGCGCCATCACCACTGCCATGGTGCCCCCGACCAACCAGCGAGGAGGGTCGCAGCGCCCGTCAAGAGCCAGTCCCCGAACCGTTCGAGCATTCTCCCTCTACCCCTTCTTTGGTTTACAAATACCTCGGGGGGTCTGGGGGGCTGGCCCCCCAGGCGGGTCGCCCGCGTGAGCGGGCGAAAAACTCGAACGGGGCGGGACCCGCAGGTTTTCTGGCGAAAACCGCTCTATCCCGCATGATGAAATGCCCGGGTTATTCATCACCTGTAGCTCAACACCCGCCCGCCCGGGCTGACGACGAACTTGCGCACCTCGCGAAACCCCGTCGGGTTCTTCTCGGCAAGCACCTGGAACGGGCGCTGCGGCAGGATGATCGCACGGTCCATCCTTGTGCGGCCGGTGTCGGCGGCGCCGTTGAACGGGTCGAGGGCGAAGATCTCGCGTTCGACCGAGCCGAACCAGCCGGATTTCTCCAGCTCCACGCGCTCGCTCTCCAGTTCCTCCATGGTCCACGCCAGCGCCCAATCCTCGCCCGCGGGCGCCTTCGCCTCTTCGAGCACCGCCTTGAGCGGCCCGGTCTGGCGGGTGAAGGCCGACGAATACATCGGCCCGAGGTGGAAGCGCCTGAGCCGCTTCGGGTGCAGATCGGAGAAATCCTTGTCGAAGCCGCCGGCGATGGTCAGGAGCTTCAGCCCGGCAACCGCCTGCGCCATCAGGTGCGCCTGTGCCTCGGGCCAGCGCCGCTCGTCCTTGGGCAGCGCGATCCGCCCGGTGTCCTCGACCTCCATCAGGTAGACCGTGGGGATGTTGACGGTGCTGTCATAGACCGCCCAGTGAACGAGATAGCGCCGCCGCACCTCGCGCCCCGCGCCTTCGTTGCCGAGCCAGACCACGTCGGGGTCCATCTGCGGCCAGAACAGCTCGCCTTTCGCCAGCTCCTCGTAATAGAGCCGCTGGCTCATCGCGTATTGCAGCCGGGTCGGCACCCGGAGCTTGCCGACGATCTCTTCGACCATCTCGCGCTTGAGCTGGGCCTCGGTGGGGAGCGATTTCAGATGTCGCCCCGCCTGCGCCGCGTCCGAGGCCATCTGCATGAGTTCCCCGTGCACCGGAAAGCCCGATTCCACCCGGTCGAAGGTGAGCTTGCCGGGGCCGGTGCCCTCGGTGCGCCCGGTCATGTGGTACTTGTTGGCGAGCGCCCGAAAGGTGTAGCCGAGCGCGATCACGTAGCGCGCCAGCAGGTCCACCTCCTGACGCGTCAGCGTGCCCTCCGCCTCGAACTGCGCGGCCACCCGCGCCAGATGTCCGGTGATCGCCTCGAACTTCTGGAAGTAGCGCCGGGTGACACGGGTGTCCTCCAGCTCGATATGGTCGCGGGTGAGGGCGTCGGTTTTTGGCATCAGTCGCCTTTCGTCCGGTCGATCGCGGTGGCGCCGCCTTCGGCAACACGGTCTCTGAAGGCGCGCTGAACCTGGATCAGGAATGGTCCGGCGAACCGCCCGATCCTGGCGTCCGGTTCGAGGTACCAGGAGTCTTCGATGATGTCGGCGTTGAACTCGTCGAGAATGATCCAGAGGCGCGTGTCGCTTTCCAAACCTGCCCGGCGTTTCTCCGTGTCCGGAACCTCCATCGCGGTCCGGTCGTTGTCCGGTTCCTGCGAGGTGATGGCCAAAAGGACGAGGCGTGTCTTGCCGTCCTTGCGAAACATCGTGACCGCGACGGCGGTGGGTCGCGGTTTGCGTCCGTCCGCCTCGCCCCGAGCCGATTGCCACGCCCAGAGGTACGGATAGCGCCAGACATCGCCACCGCGTGGCCGGTCAGTCATCGTCGAGGTCCCGATCCAGCGCCGCGATCAACGCGTCGCGCTCTTCGACGTCCATATCGTCGACCCGAACCGCCCGCCGCGTATCCCCGCGGCGCAACAGCCGCTCAAACCGCTCCCGGCTCATGATCACGAAGCGCGGCTTGCCGTGACGGGTGATCTCGACATCCTCGCCTGCGGCGGCCGCAAGCACGTCGCCGGTGTTGTTGGCAAGTTCGGTGGCAGAATATTCGCGCATCAACGCCTCCTTGTCCCTAATTTAGCCAATATAGCTAATTTGGGGATTTTTCAAGCCCCGCCGGGCGGCGCGGGTGTCCTCCAGCTCGATGCGGTCGCGGGTGAGGGGGGCGGTTTCAGGCATTTGTATTTCCGTTCTACAGGCCGGGCGACCGGGGTCTGGTCCGCGCGGACCTTTCGCAGGTGAGATCAGTCACCTGCATCGCGCCTTCTCCAGAAAACCATGAGCGTCCCCAGCAATTCGCCGTGAAGGCGCCAGACCACGCGCAAAGCACTTTCGCGGTTTACCCCGATTGCCGCGCGCATCCCGGGGTTGGCGAAAATCGGGAGAACCCAGAGAAGCCATGGCAGACCGAGAAAGAAACCCGCGACGGCTGTTGTCTGAAGAGGGTCCCAGCCGAATGCGTTGGCCACGTCGCCCGTCAAAAGCAATGGCAGCATCGGGATCACCATCCACGACGTTGTCAGTCCGAGCAACAGGATCATAGCTGTCCACCGGTCGAAGAACCGGGCAATGCCTTGCACTGAGCGGTCCCGGTCCAAATCACTCCCCGTACAAATTGCTGTCGTGCTTCTCGACAATCGCCGCGAACCGGCGCGCGAAGCGCTCATCCGCCCGTGCCTTGGCTTCCAGCACCTCGCGGGCGAACACCATGTGGTCCTCGTGCGCTTCCATCATGTCGGCCATCTTCTGGTTGGTCGCGGTGCCGATGGCGGCCATCGCGGCCTGGGCTTCCTTGTCGGTCTCGACCCCGATCTCGTTGATCCTGTGCGCCACGTCCTGCTGCTGCGCGGTCTTGAGCGATTTCGACAGCGCGTCGTAGAGCACCACCCGTTGCTTGGTGTCCGTCTGCAGTTTGTTGATCAGCACCATCTGCGTCGCCGCCTGGTTCTGCAGCGAGTCGACCCAGGTCTTGCCCTTCTCGATGTAGCGCTCCAGCGTCTGGCTGCGCGCGAGCTTTACCTGCTCCTGCTGCACCAGCGCGTTGTAGGTCCCGTTCAGCTCGGCCAGCTCGGTCTCCAGCTTGGTGCGCGCCGCCGCGTCGGTCGTCGACGAAATCTTGTTCTCGAGCGCGATGATCTTCGGGTCCATCCCCTGGATCTCGGCCCGCACGGCCTCCAGCTCGCCCACCGTCACCTCGCGGTCGTCCAGCGTCTCGGTGAGGTTGCCCTCCACCTTGGTCTTCTGCTCGTTGAGCACGTCGAGCTGGTTCTGCAACAGCGCCACGATGGTGTCGGACTTGGCGATCAGGTCCTGCAGCTTGTCGTCGATGTTCGCCGTGCGCATCCGCTCCTGGCGCAGCGCATCGGCGCGGTGCTTCGAGAACACGCCGACGAAGCTCTCCCAGCCGGTTTTCGAACGCATCTCGTCGAAATCCTTGGAAAACCCGGCGGTCACGTCGTCGAGCCCCATGATCAGCTCGGCGATGTTGGCGTTCATCAGGTCGGTATGGGCGTGCACATCGTCCAAGGTCGCGTTTTCGATGTCGATGGCGATATCGTCCCCCGACATCGCTTTCGACCGGGCGGTTTCGATCCGGCTGGTCAGCTCGGCGATTTTCGATTGCGCCTCGGCCACCTGGGCCTGGCTTTCCTTGATCTGGGCGTCGAGATTGGCGGCCATGGAAGTCCTCGCAAAGTAAAGGGGTGTAACATCGAGTTGGGGAGAGACTAGCGCGATTTCAATTGCAGGGGGAGGCGCAAAACCGTCAAAACATGGGTATTTGCATGACAATGAGACGCAATCGCATGTTTCTCTTTGTTTGCCGCGAAGTTTGGGCAAAACTCTGCAAAAGCCCTGTGAACGGGCGAGGATAGGGAGGAAACGGCGTGGAGGAAATCGCACTCACGACCGAGATGAAGGTGGTGTTGGGGCTCCTGGCCTTCACCATGTTTCTGTTCGTCAGCGAACTGGTCCGGGTCGACCTGGCCGCGATGTCGGTGATGGTGCTGATCGGGATCCTGAGCTACATGCCGGGCCTCGGCGGCCTCGCCGACATCGACCACCTCTTTGCCGGTTTCAGTTCCAATGCGGTGATCTCGATCATCGCGGTGATGATCATCGGCGCGGGATTGGACCGAACCGGGATCATGAACAAGGTCGCGGCCTGGATTCTGCATATCGGCGGCGCCAGCCAGGCGCGGATCATCCCGATCATTTCGGGCACCGTCGGCTTCATCTCCTCGTTCATGCAGAACGTCGGCGCGGCGGCGCTGTTCCTGCCTGTGGTCTCCCGGATCTCGTCGCGCACCGGCATTCCGCTGTCGCAACTGCTGATGCCGATGGGCTTCACCGCGATCCTCGGCGGCACCATGACCATGGTCGGCTCCTCGCCGATGATCCTGCTCAACGACCTGATCGCGACCTCCAACGCCGATCTGCCGGCCGATCACCAGATCGCGCTCTTCGAGCTTTTCGCGCCGGCCCCGATCGGCCTGGCGCTGATCGTGTCGGGCATCCTCTACTTCGTTCTGCTCGGCCGCTGGGTGCTGCCGGCGCGCGCCCATGACGATGCCGCGACCCGGGGTCAGTCGGTCGCCGACTACCTCAAGCGCACCTACGGGCTGAAATCGGACATGGTCGAGGTGGTGGTGCCGGAGGGCAATATCCTCGTCGGTCACACCATCGACGACATCATGAACGCCCATCACCTCTACATCATCGGCACCGACTACGCCGGCCAGAAGGTCATCAACCCGCGGGTTGCCACCATGATCCTCGCGCCCTGCCGGCTCGCGATCCTCGGCCGAAAAATGGTGATCGACGATTTCTGCGACATCTACGGGCTCAGCGTCGAGCCCACGCTGGAAGAATTCGGCGAAGATTTCGCCGCCGGCCGCGCCGGTGTCGCCGAGATCGTCGTGCGTCCCGGGTCCAGCGTGATCGGCAAGACACCCAAGGACCTGCGGTTCCGCTCGAGCTACGGCATGAGCCTGCTGGCCATCCACCGCGGCGAAGTGACGATGAGCCACGTGCAGACCGCGGACCACGAGGCCGTGGCGCTGGGCAATGTGCGGCTTCTGGCCGGTGACACGCTGGTGGTCCACACGCCCTGGGATATGCTCTCGCACCTGAAACGCAACAACGATTTCGTCGTCGTCACCTCCGACTTCCCGGAAGAGGAAGAGACCCGGCCGCGCAAGATGGGCTGGGCGCTCAGTTTCTTCCTGCTCGCCCTCTCGCTGGTGCTGTTCACCGATCTGCGCCTGTCGCTGGCGCTGCTGGTCGGGGCGACCGGCATGATCGTCTCCAGGGTGCTGTCGGTCGACGAGGCCTACCGGGCGGTCAGCTGGAACACGGTCTTCCTCCTGGCCTCGCTCATCCCGCTGGGGATGGCGGTGCAGCACACCGGCACTGCCGACTGGATCGCCCGTCAGGTGCTGAGCCTGCTCCATGGCTGGCCGGTCTGGTCGCTCCAGGTCGGCGTCGCCATCCTCGCCACCGGGTTCACCCTGGTGATGTCCAACGTCGGCGCGACGGTGCTGCTGGTGCCGCTGGCGATCTCAATCGCCCTCGAAGCCGGCGGCAACCCGGGCGTCTTCGCGCTCACCGTCGCGGTCTCGACCTCCAACTCCTTCCTGATCCCCACCCACCAGGTCAACGCCCTGCTGATGTCGCCGGCAGGCTACCGGGTGAAGGATTTCCTGCGCTCGGGCGGGATCATGACGGTGCTCTTCCTGGTGGTGAGCCAGGGGGTGATGATGCTGTTCTTCTGAGGCGGCGCGGGCGCGGGCACCGAAGCCGGTCGGTCAGTGGCCGGTTCGCTGCGGGCCGCCTGCCGGCCGCGTCCTAACGGCCACGCGGCGCCGGCGCGTATTTCGGAATGGGAGCCGGCACCGGCGGCGGCGCGGGTTTCGCGGGCGCAGACCCGGGCACCGGCGCGGCCGGGAGCGCATCGACCGCCGGTACCGCGGCCTCGGGGCCGAGTTCGCGCTCGAGGGCATCGACGAAGACCGCAACCGGCACGCTGCCGCTCACCAGCGACCTCCCCTCCCGGATCACGCCGGACAACACGGCGACCAGGGCGATCTCGTCGCCCTCGACGGCAAGAACCGGCCCGCCGGAATCGCCCCGCATCACCGCGCATTGCTGCAGCAGGAGCCGGCCGCCCAGCACGTATTCCGCGCCGCCGCAGTCGTGTTCGGCCGACAGCACATGTTTGCGCAAGGCGGGGTAGCCGGCGAAGATCAGCTCCGACGTCCACAGCGCCTGCGGGGTGAGACTGCGCAGTTGGACGAAACCGGTGTCGCGGCCGATCGGATCTTCGAGGATCAGCAGCGCCCAGTCCTGCGAGGGGTCGCCGGCGAAATCCGGGCCCGCCAGACCCTCGCCGGCTGTCTCGTGCACCGGGTCGACCAGGTATCTTGCCACCCGCGAGATCGCCTCGAACCCGCCGCGCTGGTAGCCGGCGGCAAACAGCAGGCTCTGGGCGGGCACCCAGGATTTGCGGATCCGGTTGTAAAGACAATGCGCGGCGGTCACCACCACGCGCTCGCCCACCAGCGTTCCCGTGCAATGGCCCCTGACCTGCGTGCTGGCGTAGTTGACCCGGCCGATTCCGCGCCAGGGCGGGGCGGCGGCATCGACGACCCTGCGCGCCCGGATCGTGTCGCACCCGTCGCCGGGGCGCGCACCTTCGGCGCAGATCCCGTCCCAATCCGGCGTGTAGGTCCTGCCGGTCAGGATCTCCGCAGCGGGGGCACCGTCCGATTGGGCATGGACCGCGCTGCCGGCGAGCAGCGCAAGCCAGGTCGCAACGGAACGAAGCCAGCCACCAGGGGCACATTGGGAGCTGCTGTGTCGCGAAATAATCACGCCTCAACCTAGCGTGGACAGGCGCGGGCGTCTCGGGCAATCTTGCCCCGCAGCGCCCGTGCGGCGCACCGGCCGGGGCCGCGCCGTCCGGGGTCGCGCGCGGGTTCGCCCGGAAAACACAGTTAGCGCTATCTGTAATGAAATCAACGACCTGACACCCTGTCCGAGTTCGCCCACCCTTTCGCCCACCCTTCGCCCGGCCCCGCGATCGCCGCGCAAATCCCCCCATCGGAACCGCTTTCCATTGCGCCCCATGCGCCCCCGTCCTAGCCTCACGCCATGACCGAAACCGCCACCGCCATGATCCTCGCCGAAGTCGAGGCCCGCCGCGCCGCCCTCGTCGCGCTGACCCAGGATCTCGTCCGCATCCCGACGCTCAATCCGCCCGGGCGACACTATTTCGAGCTCTGCGGCTGGCTCGGCGCGCGGATGGAGGACCATGGCTGGCAGGTCGAGCTGATCCGCGCGGAGGGCGCCATCGGCGACAGCGAGCGCTACCCGCGCTGGAACATGGTGGCGCGCCGCGAGGGGGCGCGGCCCGGCGAGACGGTGCATTTCAACGGCCATCACGACGTCGTCGAGGTGGGCCAGGGCTGGACCCGCGATCCCTTCGGCGCCGAGATCGCCGACGGCAAAATCTACGGCCGCGGCACCTGCGACATGAAAGGCGGCCTCTCCACCGCGATCCTCGCCGCCGAGGCCTTCATCGCCGCCCGCCCCGATTTTGCCGGCGCCATCGAGGTGAGCGCCACGGCGGACGAGGAATCGGGCGGCTACGGCGGCGTCGCCTATCTCGCCGAACAGGGCCGGTTCGACCCCGACCGGGTGCAACACGTCATCATCCCCGAACCGCTCAACAAGGACCGGATCTGCCTCGGCCACCGCGGCGTCTGGTGGGCCGAGATCGAGACCCACGGCCGCATCGCCCATGGCTCGATGCCCTTCCTCGGCGACAGCGCGATCCGGCACATGAGCGCGGTGCTCGACGAGATGGAGCGCAATCTCTACCCGCTGCTCGCCCAGAAACGCACCGACATGCCGGTGGTGCCGGAAGGGGCCAAGCAGTCGACCCTCAACGTCAATTCGATCCACGGCGGCGAGCCGGTGCCCGAGCCCGGCTTCACCGGCTACCCGGCGCCTTGTGTGGCCGACCGCTGCACCATCGTCATCGACCGCCGGTTCCTGATCGAGGAGGATCTGGGCGACGTGAAGGACGAGGTGCGCGCGTTGATGGAGCGGGTGCGGGCGGCGCGGCCGGGCTTCAGCTACGAGATCCGCGACCTGCACGAGGTCGTGCCCTCGATGACCGACCCGGAGGCGCCGGTGGTCCGCTCCACCGCCGCCGCCATCGAGAAGGTGCTGGGGGCGCGACCCGACTACGTGGTGAGCCCCGGGACCTACGACCAGAAACATATCGACCGGATCGGGCGGCTGAAGAATTGCATCGCCTACGGGCCGGGCGTGCTCGATCTGGCCCACCAGCCCGACGAATGGATCGGCATCGACGACATGGTCGATTCGGCGGGGGTGATGGCGCTGGTGCTCGAGGAACTGCTCTGAATTTCGAACCGGCTGCGCCCGGTCCGACCCGCCGGGGGACTTCGCGTCCCCCGGACCCCCTGCGAGGTATTTCCGAACCAAAGAAGGGGGGAGGGCGCGCACCGCGCGAGGGGGGCGACCTCTGACCGGAGGGCAAGCCCCTGACCCTGTTCACGCTATCGCTGACAGGTATTTCGCGGGCGAACCGCGCCGGGGCAGGGGCCGCGGGCATCGCATCGGGATGACGCGCGGCGCGTGGGTCCGGTCGGCGGCTGCGACCATGCCCGCGGTCGGCTCGGGCGCAGGGCCACGGCCTCAGTCACAAGCGCCCGCCGGGTCATGCCGGTCCGAGCCTCTCCGCCGGGCCCAAGCCCGCGTGCCCGGGCTTATTCCCCCCAGGGGATCCAGGTGGTCTTCACCTCGGTCGCATGGTGGAGGAATTCGCGGCCTTCCCCGTCCGGCCCGAACCAGTCGCGGGCGCGGGCGTTGTTCACCCAGCTGCGCTTGAGGTTGCCCGCGGCCTCGTGTTCGACCAGGGCCGAGAGATCGGCACCGGAATGGGCCCAGACCGCGTCGACATCGAGATGGCCGGCGAGCGTGGTGGCGACATCGTTGTGAAACCCGGTGAGGATGTTGACGACACCCGGCGGCACATCAGAGGTCTCGAGCACCTGGTAGAAATCGGTCGCGGCGAGCGGGTAGGGCTGCGAGGCGGCGAGCACCACCCGGTTGCCCATCGCAATCGCCGGCGCCATCAGCGAGACGAGGCCGAGCAGCGGGGCTTCGTCGGGGCAGAAGATGCCCACGACCCCGACCGGCTCATGCGTCGCCAGCGCCGCGCCGCGCATCGGCACCGGTTTGACTGCGCCGTCGTACTTGTCGCACCAGGCGGCCCAGGTGAACAGCCGTTCGATCGCGGTCTCCACCTCGCGCGCGCCATTGCGCAGGCCGGTGAGGGCGTTGATCCGTGCGGCGAATTCCTCCGTGCGCGCCGAGAGGTTCTCGCCGATGTAGAACAGGATCTGGGCACGCAGATGGGCGGTGGCCTTCGCCCAGGCCCCGGCCCCGCGCGCCGCCTCGACGGCGTTGCGGATGTCCTTGCGGTTGGCGAGCCCTGCATGGCCCAGAAGCTTGCCATGTTTCGACCAGATCGCCCGGGAATAGCCGCCGTCGGGCCGCGTCTGCTTGCCGCCGATGAAGAACTTGGCGGTGCGGTCGAGGGTATCGACCGTCGCATCCTTCGGAGCGGGGAAAGCGACGAGCGGGGTCAGGGCCTTGGTCTTGCGCCTGGGTTTCGTATAGGCGAGCAGGCCCTCCCAGCCGCCTTCGCGCCCGAAGCCGCTCTCGCGCACCCCGCCGAAGCCGGCGGCGGCGTCGAAGGCGTTGGTGGTGTTGAGCCAGACCACGCCGGCGGCGAGTTTCGGGGCCACGTCGAGCGCGAGGTTCATGTTCTCGCTCCACACGGTCGCGGCGAGGCCATAGCGGGTGTTGTTGGCCAGTTCCACCGCCTCGGCGGGGGTGCGGAAAGTGGTGGCGACCAGCACGGGGCCGAAGATCTCTTCCTGCATCAGCTCGGCTGCCGGGGAGAGCCCGGTGATCAGCGTCGGCGGGTAGTAGCAGCCCTGGTTGGGGAGGGCGCAGGCGGCCTGGTAGACCTCGCCCGCCTTGCCGCCCTGTTCGACCATCCGGGCGATGCTCTCCAGCTGCCCGCGGTCGATGATGGCGCCGACATCGATCGACTTGTCGAGCGGGTCGCCGACCCTGAGCTTGTCCATGCGCGTCTTGAGCTTGGCGTAGAACCGCTCGCTGATCCCCTCCTGGACGATCAGCCGCGAGCCGGCACAGCAGACCTGGCCCTGGTTGAACCAGATCGCATCGACCAGCCCTTCGATCGCTGAATCGATGTCGGCGTCGTCGAAGACGATGTAGGGGCTCTTGCCGCCGAGCTCGAGCGTGAGCCCCTTGCCGCTGCCCGCCGTGGCATGGCGGATCAGCCGCCCGACCTCGGTGGAGCCGGTGAAGGCGATCTTGTCGACGTCGGGGTGTTCGCAGAGCACCGTGCCGATCCGTCCCGGCCCGGTGGTGAGGTTGAACACCCCCGGCGGCAGCCCGGCCTCCTGGGTGAGATGGGCGAACAGCACCGCGCTGAGCGAGGTGGCCGAGGCCGGTTTCAGCACCACGGTGTTGCCCATCGCCAGCGCCGGGGCGACCTTCCAAGCCAGCATCAACAGCGGGAAGTTCCACGGGATGATATGGCCCGCGACGCCCATCGCCTCGCGGTCGGGCAGCTCGCGTTCCATCAGCTGCGCCATGCCCGCGTGGTAGTAGAAATGCCGCGCCACCAGCGGCACGTCGATGTCGCGTGATTCGCGGATCGGCTTGCCGTTGTCCATGGTTTCGAGCACCGCCAGCAGGCGGCTGTGTTTCTGCACCAGCCGGGCGAGGGCGTAGAGATACTTCGCGCGGGCATGTCCGGACAGCCCGGCCCATTTGCCTTGCGCCCTCTTGGCGGCGGCGACGGCGGCGTTGACGTCGTCGAGACCGGCCTTGGTGACCTCGGCGAGCAGCGCGCCGTCGGCCGGGTTGCGGGCCTCGAAGGTTTCGCCCGGTGCGGTCCACTTGCCGTCGATGAACAGGCCGAACTTGCGGTCGTGGGCCTCCAGCCAGGCCTGGACCTCGCCGTCGCTCTCGGGTGCCTTGCCCCAGTCCATGGTGTCGTAGATGTCCTTGATGGTCATGGCGTTATCCCATGGCGTGACGGTAGCCGGCCGAGTAATGGCCGGTGACGTGGTGTTCGAGCTGGCGTTCGATGTCGAGCAGCAGCGACGAGGCGCCGAAGCGGAAGAGGTGCGGGCTGAGCCAGGCGTCGCCGAGTTCTTCCTTGACGAGGGCGAGATAGGTCAGCGAGTCTTTCGCCTTCGAGATCCCGCCCGCCGGCTTGTAGCCGACCCTGTAGCCGGTGCGCTCGTGATAGTCGCGGATCGCGCGCATCATCACCAGCGAGACGGGCAGGGTGGCGTTGACGCTTTCCTTGCCGGTCGAGGTCTTGATGAAATCGGCGCCGGCCATCATGCAGACCAGCGAGGCGCGCGCGACGTTGCGCAAGCTGCCAAGTTCGCCGGTCGCCAGGATGGTCTTCAGATGCGCCTCGCCGCATTCGGCGCGCATCTCGCGCACCTCGTCGTAGAGGGCCTGCCAGTTGCCGGTGAGCGCGTGGCGGCGCGAGATGACGATGTCGATCTCCTTGGCCCCGGCGGCGACGCTTTCGCCGATCTCGGCGATCCGCAGCCGGTAGGGGCTGAGGCCGGCGGGAAAGCCGGTCGAGACCGCGGCGACCGGGATGCCGGAGCCGGCCAGCGCCTCGACGGCCGTGGGCACCATCTCGTGATAGACGCAGACCGCGCCGGTGGTGATCGGCGGCATCTCCATCGCGTCGAGCAGGTCCTGGCGCACCGGTTGGCGGGCCTTGGCGCAGATCCGCCGGACCCGGCCGGGGGTGTCGTCGCCGGCCAGCGTGGTGAGGTCGATCATGCTGATCGCCTTCAAGAGCCAGGCGGCCTGGTGCTGCTTCTTGACCGAGCGCCGCGCGCCGATGGAGCCGGCGCGTCGTTCGATGGCGGAGCGGTTGGCCTGGGCGCTCATCACCCAGTCCATGTCGAGCGGCTGGCCGGGATTGCGCGTTTCGACCGCCTGGGGAAGCTGGGCCGTCCCCCCGCCCGGTCGCACGGTTTCGGTTTGCATGTCTCCTCCCATGACGCAGGCGTCCTTGAGCGAGGGTCGCACGCGGGGTTCGGATTGGCAAGATTTACCGGAAGGTCAAATCACCGTGGATAACGTTGCGTAAATCTTTTGCGCCGCAGGGCAGACTCACGGCGGCAAGCCCTTGAGAATCGCGCCGTTTGATCTGGGTCATGGGGAAGAATCGCGGCCCGGGCGAAAGCATTGTCCATGCCGCGGGCTTGGAGCTAGACTGCCCGCCATGCGCGTGCCGGGTCGTGAGTCTTTTTCACGGGAAGTCTGCCCTGTGCGTGTGACCCAGAAAACAGAGAGGAGTCACGAATAATGCACATCTCCATGAAGTCGATCCTGTTCGCGTCCGCGCTCGCCTTCGCGAGCCCCGCGCTGGCCGCCGGCACCGCGCCGGACGGCTCGCCGCTGGCCGACGACCAGACCTTTACCTACCGGGTGCTCGACGAGCACAGCTCGGTCGATCCGCAGATCGTCGAGGACGTGTCCGGTTCCGAAATCGTCCGCGACCTGTTCGAAGGTCTCTACAACCAGGACGCCGACGGCAACCTGGTGCCGGGCGTGGCGCTGTCGCACACCGTTTCCGACGACAAGCTGACCTACACCTTCACCCTGCGTCCCGAAGCCGTCTGGTCGGACGGCACGGCGGTGACCGCGGGTGATTTCGTCTATGGCTGGCGCCGCCTGGCCGATCCGGAGACCGCCTCGCCCTACCAGTGGTTCGTCTCGGTCATGGGGCTCAAGAACGGCGAAGCCGTGACCGCCGGCGAGATGCCGGTTGAAGAGCTCGGCGTTGCCGCGCCCGACGACCACACCCTCGTCGTCACCCTCTCCGCCCCGCTGCCCTACTTCCCGCTCACCACCACCCACGCCTCGACCTTCCCGTCGCCGAAATGGGTGATCGACGAGTTTGGCGCCGACTGGACCGCGCCCGGCAACATCGTCTCGAACGGCGCCTATGTGCTGACCGAGCACGTGCCGCAGGAACGCTCCGTGCGCGAGCGCAACGCCACCTATTGGGACAATGACAATACGATCATCGACAAGGTCGTGGCGCTGGTCATCAACGACGAGAACGTGGCGCTGACCCGGTTCCTCGCCGGCGAGCTCGACCGCACCGAAGTGCCGGCCGGTCAATATCCGTCGATGAAGGAACAATATCCTGACCAGGCGCTGAGCTTCCCGCGGCTGTGCAGCTACTACTTCAACTTCAACCTGTCCGATCGCGGCCCCGAGGCCACGATGAACAACGACGTGCGCCTCGCGCTGTCTTATGCCGTCGATCGCGACATCATCGTCGAGAAGGTGCTGCAGGGCGGCCAGATCCCGGCCTACACCTTCACCCCGGGCGCCACGGCCAACTTCGAAGTGCCGACCGTCGACTATTCGACCTGGACCCAGGACGAGCGCAATGCCAAGGCGGTCGAGCTGATGGCCGGTGCCGGCTACGGCCCGGACAACCCGCTCGCGCTCACCTACCTCTACAACACCGACGAGGCGCACAAGAAAGTGGGCATCGCGGTCGCGCAGATGTGGAAGCAGACGCTCGGTGTCGATGTCACGCTCGAAAACCAGGAATGGAAGACCTTCCTGGAAACCCGTGGCGATCACGACTTCCAGGTCGCGCGCGGCGCCTGGTGTGGTGACTACAACGAGGCCTCGACCTTCCTCGATCTCGTGCACACGGATTCGGGCTACAACGACGCGGCCTATTCCAATGCCGAGGTCGACGCGCTGCTTGGCGAAGCCAAGTCGCTGGAAGATCCGCAGGCCAACTACACCCGGATCGAAGAGATCCTGGCGGCCGAGATGCCGATCATCCCGATCTACCACTATGCCGGCGTCTACATGATGAGCCCGGCGGTTTCCGGGTCCTGGCCGGTGCAGAACGTGGAGCAGAACTGGTATTCGAAAGACCTCTACAAGGTCGCCCAGTAATCGCGTACTGAAGACATCGGACGTCGCGGGGGAGACCCCGCGGCGTCTCGCGTATCTCCGGGGGCCCTCTTCATGCTCAGCTTCATCATCCGGCGGCTGCTTGTCGCCATCCCGACGCTGCTTGTCCTGCTGATCCTGTCGTTCTACCTGATGCAATTCGCGCCGGGCGGGCCGTTCACCTCGGAGCGCCCGCTGCCGCCGCAGGTGCTGGCCAATATCGAAGCCAAATACGGGCTCGATCAGCCGACCTGGAAGCAGCTTGTGAGCTACATCACCGGCATCGTCACCGAGTTCGATTTCGGCCCCAGCTACAAGTACAAGGACCGCACGGTGAACGACATCATCGCGCAGGGTTTCCCGGTGACGCTGACCTACGGCACCATCGCCTTCGTGCTGGCGATCGTGATCGGCGGCGCGCTGGGCATCGCCGCGGCGATCCGCCAGAACACCTGGCTCGATTATTTCGCCGTCGGCTTCACCATCGGCGCTCAGGTGCTGCCCAACTTCGTGATGGCACCGATCCTGATCCTGATCTTCACCCTCTGGCTCGGGCTCCTGCCCGGGGGCGGATGGAACGGCGGCCAGTGGAACCACGTGATCATGCCGGTGATCGCGCTGTCGACCTCCTACATGGCCTCGATCGCGCGGCTAATGCGTTCGTCGATGCTCGAGGTGCTGCGCTCCAATTTCATCCGCACGGCGCGGGCCAAGGGCCTGCCCGACAACGTCATCATCTGGCGCCACGCGTTGAAACCCGCGATCCTGCCGGTGGTCTCCTACCTCGGGCCCGCCTTCGTCGCGATGGTCACCGGCTCGTTCATCATCGATTCGATCTTCTCGACCGGGGGCATCGGCTATTTCTACGTCAACGCCGCCTTCAACCGCGACTACGCGGTGATGATGGGGCTGACATTCCTGCTCGGGTCGATGACGATCCTGTTCAACATGGTGGTCGATATCCTCTACGCCTGGATCGACCCGAAGATCCGGCTCTGAGGGGCGCGCATGTCACACATCTCCGTCAACCCGCAACAGCCACGCACCGCCGAGATGGCGGACCGCATGGCCGAGGTGAAGGGCCGCTCGCTCTGGGCCGATGCCCGCACCCGGTTCCTGCGCAACAAGGCCGCGATGGTTTCGGTGGTGGTGCTGGCGCTGGTCGCCGGTTTTGCCTTCCTCGGCCAGTATCTCAGCGCTTTCGACAACGAGACCATCGACTGGGACGTGCTCGGCAACGTCAAGGAGATGGGCAAGCCAAGCCTCGCCAACGGCCATTTCTTCGGTTTCGATGATTCCGGCCGCGACCTCTACAACCGGGTCGTCCAGGGCACCCGCATCAGCCTCATGGTGGGCGTTGTCGGCGCGCTCATCGCCGTGGTCGTCGGCACCACCTACGGCGCCGTTGCGGGCTTCGTCGGCGGCCGCATCGACAACGCGATGATGCGCTTCGTCGATATCGCCATGTCGATCCCCTACATGTTCGTGCTGATCCTGCTCCTGGTGGTCTTCGGCCGCTCGATCGGCATGCTCTTTGTCGGCATCGGGCTGACCGCCTGGCTCGACATGAGCCGGATCGTGCGCGGCCAGACGCTGTCGATCAAGAACAAGGAATTCATCGAGGCGGCGGTGGCGACGGGGGTGCCCTGGTTCACCATCGTGCGCCGCCACGTGGTGCCCAACCTGCTCGGCGTCGTCGTGGTCTACGCGACCCTGCTGGTGCCGCAGATGATCCTTACCGAGAGCTTCATCTCCTTCCTCGGCCTCGGTGTGCAGGAGCCGCTGACCTCCTGGGGCGCGCTGATCTCCGAGGGCACCTCGACGATGGGCTACGGCACGCTCTGGCAGCTGTTCTTCCCGCTCGGCTTCTTCGTGATTTCGATCTTCGCCTTCTTCTTCATCGGCGACGGGTTGCGCGATGCGCTCGACCCGAAAGACCGCTAGGAGGACGGCCATGACACTTCTCGAAGTCCGCGACCTCTCGGTCCATTTCGACACGCCCGACGGCACGGTCACGGCGGTCGACAGGATCTCGTTCGATCTGCGCCGCGGCGAAACCCTCGGCATCGTCGGCGAAAGCGGCTCGGGCAAGAGCCAGCTGGTGTTCGGCATCACCGGGCTGCTCGCCTCGAACGGCCTCGCCACCGGCTCGGCGAAGCTCGAGGGCATGGAGATCCTGAACCTGCCCGACGCCAGGATGAACCGGATCCGGATGGAGAAGATCGCGATGATCTTCCAGGATCCGATGACCTCGCTGAACCCCTACCTGCGGGTCAGCGATCAGATGGCCGAGGTGCTGGTGCATCACCGCGGGCTGTCGAAGCGGGGGGCCGTCGCCGAAAGCGTGCGCCTGCTCGACGCCGTGCGCATACCCGAGGCCAGGGCCCGGGTGACGATGTATCCGCACGAGTTCTCCGGCGGCATGCGCCAGCGGGTGATGATCGCGATGAGCCTGCTCTGCCAGCCCGACATCCTGATCGCCGACGAGCCGACCACGGCGCTCGACGTGACCGTGCAGGCGCAGATCATGAAGCTGCTCGCCGATCTCCAGGAAGAATTCGGCATGGCGATCGTGCTCATCACCCACGACCTCGGGGTGGTGGCCGGCAGCTGCGCGGAAACGCTGGTGATGTACGGCGGCCAGGTGATGGAACACGGCACCACCGAGGCGGTGTTCGACCGGCCGACGCATCCCTATACGCTGGGGCTGCTCAAGGCGGTGCCGCGGCTCGACAAGGAGACGGCAACGCTCGAGACCATCCCCGGCAACCCGCCCAACATGATGAACATGCCGGCCGGCTGCCCCTTCGTGCCGCGCTGCGATTTCGCCGACGACCGCTGCTGGACCGAGCGGCCGGTGCTCAAACGCGCAGAAGGCTTCGAAAGCCGCACCCGTGCCTGTCACCGTAGCCTGGAGGAGCTGGCATGAAGGACGCGACCGCCCCGATCCTGAAGGTCGACGACATCAAGGTCTGGTTCGACGTCAAAGCGCCCGGCGCCTGGCCCTGGACCAAACCGCGCAAGCTCAAGGCGGTCGACGGGGTGAGCTTCGTGCTGGGCGCCGGCGAGACCCTCGGGATCGTCGGCGAGAGCGGCTGCGGCAAATCCACGCTCGCGCGCGCGGTGATGCAGATGGTGCCGGTGGAGGCGGGCCATGTGGTCTGGCTGGGCGACGAGCTGGTCGGGCTCGACACCGGCCAGATGCGGGTGCACCGCAAGGAAATGCAGATGATCTTCCAGGATCCTCTGGCCTCGCTCAACCCGCGCATGACCATCGGCCAGATCGTCGCCGAACCGCTCAAGACCCATCATCCGAACCTGTCGGCCGACGAGATGAAGGCGCGGGTGCGCGAGGTGCTCGACACCGTCGGCATCCTGCCCAACCTGGTCAACCGCTACCCGCACGAGTTTTCCGGCGGCCAGTGCCAGCGGATCGGCATCGCCCGCGCGCTGGTGGTCGATCCCAAGCTCATCATCTGCGACGAGCCGGTCTCGGCGCTCGACGTCTCGATCCAGGCGCAGGTCATAAACCTGTTGATGCGGCTCCAGGAAGAGACCGGGGTGGCGCTGGTGTTCATCGCCCACGACCTCAGCGTGGTGAAACACATCTCCGACCGGGTGATGGTGCTCTACCTCGGCAACGTGATGGAAATCGCCCCCTCGAACAAGCTCTACGCCAACCCGATGCACCCCTACACCGAGGCGCTGATCTCGGCGGTGCCGATCCCGGATCCGAAGCTCGAGAAGGCGAAAGAGGTGATGCTGCTCGACCTCGACCTGCCGTCGCCGCTCAACCCGCCGTCGGGCTGCGTCTTCCGCACCCGCTGTCCGATCGCCGAACCGCGCTGCGCCGAGACCAAACCGGTGTTGGTGGACAAGGGCGGCGATCAGCAGGTGGCCTGTCATCTGAGGTAGGGCGCGACGTTTCGACCCGCGGTGCCAACGCGTTTCGAAACGCGTTTCCAAGCGGTTTCGAAACCGCTTTGCCACCGTCCCGCAAGACCTACCAGGGGTGACGCAGGCAGTCGTACACCGCGTAGATCGCATTGCGCGAGCCGGCCAGCGAGAAGGCCAGCACGTTGCCGCCGATGGTCAGGCGCATCTGATGTCCGGCGGCGGCCGCGTCGACGATCGGCCCATTCGCGCGGCTCACCAGGAGATCGCCGTCAAAGAAATACGACGTGCTCCACCGCTGGCCGTCGATGTCGATCCCGCCGCCGATCTGGTCGGCCGGATTGAACGTGGTGCCGAGCCGCCATTCGGTGCCGGAATTGATCAGATGCAGCTGGAAGCCGCCGGGCTCTTCCATCCAGGCCGAACACGCGAAGAGCTCACCGGAGTATGAGTGGGCCACGATGCTCCAGCCCGAAATCTGGGTGTAGAGGCTTTGCTGGTCGAAGGCGGCCGCGCGCTCGGGCAGGACCGAAAGCAGCGGCAGGACGAGCGCCAGGGCGGCGCGGCCCAAAGGCAAGGCGATTCTCACAAGTCCGTCTCCCGTTGGATGTCTCTCGTCCATTGGGAGGCGCAGAGCGGGTATTGCCGTTCCGGAAAAACCCGCCGCGCCCGGGGCCTGAGATCAGTGTCTCAATCCAGCGTCTGGCGGTACCGCAGCATCGCGATCAGCACGATCACCGCCCCGATCAGGACGATGGCGCGCAGGTCGCCCGCGATGTCGCTGAGTTCCGCGCCCTTCAGCATCACCTTGCGCACGATCCGCAGGAAATGCGTCGCCGGGATCGCGGTGCCGATGGTCTGCGCCCACCCGGGCATGCCGGCGAAGGGGAACATGAACCCGGACAACAGGATCGTCGGCAGGATCATCAGGAAACTCATCTGCATCGCCTGCATCTGGGTTTTCACCAGCGTCGAGATCAGGAAGCCGAGGCCGAGGTTGACGACGATGTAGATGTTGAAGGCGACGAAGAAGGCGACCGGGCTGCCGAGGAAGGGCACGTCGAACAGGATCTCGCCGGCGGCGAGAAACACGATCGTCTGGATGTAGCCGACGAAGACATAGGGCAGGATCTTCCCCAGCATCACTTCGAGCGGGCGCACCGGCGTCGCGATCAGGGTTTCCATCGTCCCGCGCTCGATCTCGCGCACCATCGCGACGGCGGTGATCATCACCAGGGTGAGTGCGAGGATGATCGCGAGCAGGCCGGGCACGATATTGGTCGAGGTCCGCCCCTCGGGGTTGAACTGGCGGTGGGTGACCACCGAGAAGGGGTCGGGCGCGCCGGCGACCGCGGCGAGCGGGCCGTCGAGCGTCTCGGCGATGGCGACGCTCACCACGCCGTTCAGCGCGCCGATGGCGGTGGCCACCGCGGTCGGGTCGGAGGCGTCGGCCGAGAGCAGGATCTGCGGGCTCAGCCCGCGGATGATGTCGCGCTCGAAATCGGGCGGGATCACCACCACGAAATTCGCCGTGCCGTCGCGCAGCGCCCGGTCGCCCTCGGCGGCGCCGGTGGTGTAGCCGAGGAAGTCGAAATAATCCGAGGCGTCCATCGCCGCCACCACGGCGCGCGCCACCGGGCTCGCGTCGTTCATCTCGATCATCGTCGGCAGGTTGTGCGGATCGGCGTTGATCGCGTAGCCGAAGATGACCAGCTGGATGATCGGGATGCCGATCATCATCGCAAAGGTCATCCGGTCGCGCCGCATCTGGACGAATTCCTTGACCACCACGGCGCGAAAGCGCGAGAGCGAGAACAGGCTCATCTGGCCGCCTTCGCGCCATTGGCGAAATTGTCGGCCGCCGTCGCCATCAGGTAGATGAAGGCCTCTTCAAGCTCGGCGTCCTTCTTTTCCCAGCGGTGCAGCCCGTTCACGGCCGACCGTTCGGCGATGACCGCATCGAGCGCGGCCGCATCGGTGGAGGAGACGTGCAGCTGGGCGCCGAAGCGCGCGACCTGTTCGACCCGCGGATCTTCCAAGAGCGCGTCTTCGAGCACGGTGAGGTCGGGCCCGGATACCCGCCAGGTGGTGAGCCCGACCCGGGCGGGGATCTCGGCCGCCGGCCCGTCGATCAGCTTCCGGCCATAGGCGATATAGGCGATGTAGTCGCACTGCACCGCCTCGTCCATGTAATGGGTCGAGACCAGCACGGTGACGCCGCGCCGCGAAAGCCGGCGGATCTCGTCCCAGAAATCGCGCCGCGCCTTGGGATCGACGCCGGCGGTGGGCTCGTCGAGCAGCAGCAGCTGCGGTTGGTGCTGCATGCAGGCGGCCAGCGCCAGGCGCTGTTTCCAGCCGCCCGAAAGCGTGCCGGCGAGCTGGCCCGCGCGGCTCGTCAGCCCGAGGGTTTCGAGCGTGTGGGCCACCACCTTGCGGCGGTTTTTGAGCCGGTACATCCGGGCCATGAAATCGAGGTTCTCGCGGATCGTGAGATCGCCGTAGAGCGAGAACTTCTGGGTCATGTAGCCGACGTTTTCCTTGATCGCCCGGGTTTCCTTGCGGATGTCGTAGCCGAGCGTGGTGCCCTCCCCAGCGTCCGGGGTGAGCAGCCCGCACATCAGCCGGATCGTGGTGGTCTTGCCGGAGCCGTTGGGGCCGAGAAAGCCGTAGATCGCGCCTTTCGGCACCTCCATATCGACGTGATCGACCACCGTCGTCTTGCCGAAGATCTTGGTCAGACCCTTCACCGAGATGGCAGGCGCCCCGCTTGAATCCGAGGCGCTCATTGCGGCCGCTCCAGGCTCACCGGCTGGCCCGGCAGCAGGCCGGTGCCGGGGGCGAGCCGCGCCTCGGCGCGAAACACCATCCGGTGCCGTTCGTCGCGCGAATAGATGATCGGCGGGGTGTACTGCGGGTCCGACGCCATGCGGGTGATGCTGGCCTCGATACCCTCGGCGCAGCCGTCGCAGGTGAGCACGAGCCTGTCGCCGATGGCGAAACTCGCGCGCACGCTCTCGGGCAGGTAGAACAGCACCTTGAGCGCGTCGGGCGGCAGGATCGAGACCACCGGCGTGCCGGCCGAGGTGACCTCGCCGACCGTGTAGTAGACCTTTTCGATCCGGCCCGAGATCGGCGCCGTTGTGCGCATGTCGTCGAGCTGGGCCGCGGCCACCTCGGCGTCGGCGCGCGCGGCGTCCAGCGTGGCCTTTGCCGCGATCACCTGCTCGCCCCGTGCCGGCAGTTCGGCGACCTGGAGCTGGGCATCGAGCTGGGCGACATGGGCGTTGGCCTGGTCGAGCGCGCTGCGGTCGGTATCGACCCTGGCCTGGGTGACGATGCCGCGCGCGGCCAGGTTCTCGGTGCGTGCGAGGGTGGTTTCGGCCAGCGCGCGCGCGGCGCGGGCCTCTTCCAGCGAGGCGCGGATCACCGCGATCTCGGCCTCGCGCGAACCGGTCTCGAGGTTGCGCAGGTTGGCCTCGGCCTGGGCGACCCGCGCGGTCGCGGCCCGCAAGCTGGCGCGCTGCTGGCTCGCATCCATGTCGAACAGGAACTGGCCGACGATGATCTCGTCGCCCTCGGCCACCAAAAGCATGCGGATACGGCCCGTCACCGAGGGCGCCACGTAGACGTAATCGGCCTCGACATAGCCGTTGTAGACCGGGGTCGGATCGTCGCCGTAGCCGGGGACGATCGCGGCCAGGAGCGTGGCGAAGGCGGTGGCGAGCCAGGCGAGGACGCTGTCAAACATCTGTTGCGCTTTCGGGGTTCCGGGCGAAGAGGCCGTGAAAGAGGATGTCGAGGTGGTTTTCGGCCAGCGCCTCGAGGGCGAGGCCGCGCTCGGGGCGGATGTCGAAGATCTCCGCGAGCATCAGGTGCAGCACGATCGGCCCCATGATCGTGCGCAGGGTGAGTTCGGGGTCGACCGGACGGAGCTGGCCGCTGTCGACGCCGTGACGGATGAGCCCGATTGCGGCGGGCAGGACCCGGTCGAGCACCGCCTTGCGGTACATCCCGGCGATCTCCGGGGCGACGACGGCCTCGCGGATGACGATCTTGGGGATCGCGAAGATCGCCGGGTCGGACAGGGTGGAGACGATGGCGCCGAGCAGGGCGCTCAGCGTGGCGCGCAGGTCGTCCTGGGCGAAATTGGCCCGGGCAAGCGCCCGGTCGGCGACAGGCGAGACGGCGCGCCGGATCAGCGCTTCGAGGATCGCCTGTTTCGATGGGAAGTAGAGGTAGATCGCCCCCTTGGAAATGCCCGCTTCCCGGGCGATCTGGGCAACCGAGGTATGGGCGTAGCCTTGGGCGACGAACAGAGTGAGCGCGGCGTCGAGCACTTCGTCGGGCCGCTCCTCGGCACGGCGGCGAAACTTCGGTTCGGGTGAGTCGGGAGCGGCCATGGGTAAAAACTAACTGACCGGTCAGTTAGTTGCAAGGGCAGGATGACACGGCAGCGATGGCGGGACGATCGGGCAATTCACTTTTCCGGTATTCCGGAAAGGTGAAATCCGGACAACCGTTTGACAATACGCAGAAAATGCCCTTCCCGCCGCCAGCCCGACTCTGCCGTCAAGACGGTGTTAACCCTTTCGCGGCAATGCCGGCGCGCTCTTTTCCAGCGCCAGCTCCGCCCCGGAGAACCGCCATGGCCCGCGCACGCCCGGAATGCCTTCCGGGTCGATCCTGAGCCCGCGGGCGATCACCTGCGGGTCGTCGAAGGCGGCCGCGATGTCGTTGATCGGCCCTGCCGGCACTCCGGCTCGGGTGAGCGCCGCGAGCAGGGCCTCGGCGCCCCAGACCGCGGTGGCCTCGCCGAGGATCTCGATCAGCATCCCCCGGTTTTCGACCCGCGCGGCATTGCTGGCGAACTGCGGGTTGTCGGCCAGCCTCCCGAGCCCCAGCAGCTCGGCGAGCTTTCGAAACTGCCGGTCGTTGCCGACCGCGACGATCACATGGCCGTCTTCCACCGGCAGCGCCTCGTAGGGCACCAGGTTCGGATGCGCGTTGCCGAGCCGTCCCGGCGCGGTGCCGGTGGCGAGGTAGTTCATCGCCTGGTTGGCGAGCAGGGCGACGGCGCTGTCGAGCAGGGCGAGGTCGACCTGCTGACCGCGCCCGGTGCGGTGGCGTTGCTCGACCGCGGCGAGAATGCCGATGGTGGCATAGAGCCCCGCCGCCACGTCGGTGACCGCCACGCCGACCTTCACCGGTTCGCCCTCCGGCATGCCGGTGATCGACATCAGCCCGGACAGCCCCTGGATCATGAAGTCATACCCCGGTTCGGCGGCGCGCGGCCCGTCCTGGCCGAACCCGGTGATCGAACAATAGATCAGCCGCGGGTTGAGGGCGGACAGGCTCGGATAGTCGAGCCCGTATTTCGCCAGCCCCCCGACCTTGAAATTCTCGATCAGGATATCGGCCTCCGCCACCAGGGCGCGCACCGTCTCCAACCCTTCCGACGTGGTGAAATCGGCCACGACCGACGACTTTCCCCGGTTGGCGGCATAGAAATAGGCGGCCGTCCGGTCCCCTTCGCGCGCGATGAAGGGGGGGCCCCAGGCGCGGGTATCGTCGCCCGCCGGGCTTTCCACCTTCACCACCTCGGCGCCGAGATCGGCCAGCGCCTGGCCCGCCCAGGGGCCGGCCAGTATGCGGGCGAGTTCGACCACCTTGAGCCCTTCGAGCGGTTTCATGCGCGTCCTCCATGACCTCCCCCGGAGGTAGCACCGGTGCGCGGCCGCGACAACGGTTGCACCGTCTTCTGTCCTGCCGCAAAAAGGGCGCACGGAGGAAAGCCATGCCCCACGATCTGCCCGCCAAGAGCCGCCCGGAGCTGTCGCGCTTCGACTGGGAAGACCCGTTCCGTCTCGACGACCAGCTGGCCGAAGACGAGCGGATGATCCGCGACGCGGCCCGGGCCTATGCCGCCGACGCGCTGCAACCGCGTGTGCGCGACGCCTACGAAAACCAGGAGACCGATCCGGCGATCTTCCGCGAGATGGGCGAGATGGGGCTTCTGGGGGTCACGGTGCCGGAAGAATACGGCGGGCTCGGCGGCTCCTACGTGAGCTACGGGCTGGTGGCGCGCGAGGTGGAACGGGTCGATTCAGGCTATCGCTCGATGATGAGCGTGCAGAGCTCGCTGGTGATGTACCCGATCTACGCCTATGGCAGCGAGGACCAGCGCCGCAAATACCTGCCCGGCCTCGCGAGCGGTGCGCTCATCGGCTGCTTCGGGCTCACCGAACCCGATGCCGGCAGCGACCCCGGCGCGATGGCGACACGGGCCGAAAAGACCGACGCGGGCTACCGGCTGACCGGCACCAAGATGTGGATCTCCAACGCGCCCATCGCCGATGTCTTCGTCGTCTGGGCGAAATCGGCGGCACATGGCGGCAAGATCCGCGGCTTCGTGCTGGAGCAGGGCATGACGGGCCTCTCGGCGCCGAAGATCGCGAACAAGCTCAGCCTGCGCGCCTCGGTGACGGGCGAGATCGTCATGGACGGGGTCGAGGTCGGCGAGGACGCGCTCCTGCCGCATGTCGAAGGCCTCAAGGGCCCCTTCGGCTGCCTCAACCGGGCGCGCTACGGGATCAGCTGGGGGGTGCTGGGTGCGGCCGAGTTCTGCTGGCATGCGGCGCGCCAATACGGGCTCGACCGCAAGCAGTTCGGCAAGCCCCTCGCCGGCACCCAGCTCTACCAGAAGAAGCTTGCCGACATGCAGACCGAGATCTCCCTCGGACTGCAGGCGAGCCTGCGGGTCGGGCGGTTGATGGACGAGGGCAAGGCCGCGCCCGAAATGATCTCGCTGATCAAGCGCAACAACTGCGGCAAGGCGCTCGACATCGCCCGCATGGCCCGCGACATGCACGGCGGCAACGGCATTTCCGGCGAGTTCGGCGTGATCCGGCACATGATCAACCTCGAGACGGTCAACACCTACGAGGGCACCCATGACGTGCACGCGCTGATCCTCGGCCGGGCGCAGACCGGGTTGCAGGCGTTCTTCTGACGCCTGCGCACACTTGTGTCACTTGTGCTACCGGAGGGCACAAAACGGGCATTTGCCCCGAAGGAAATGGTGCAATCCGGAAGGCGGTATCAGGGATTCGAACCTGGCACGCCCCAATAGGCGGCGATGTCGGCCATGAGCGAATGGGTGTTGCGCCAGTCATATCCGCCTTGCGTCCCCACCATGTAGCCGATCACCCGGATCTGCTCGCCGCGGATAGCCTGGGCCACGATCTCGTCGGGAAAGATCACGTTGCGCCCATAGGCTTTGCGGGTACGGACGCGCAGGGTCGGCATGGCGAGGTTCACGAGCTCGGTGCAGGCCAGCCGGTCGGTCGTCGCCACTTCGAAGGTGTAGTCGTAGGGCACACCGATACTGCCCGCGAGCTGCGCATAGGCCTCTCGCCGGGCGGTAGGCGACAGCGTCGGTCGCAGGATGGCAAGGGCGTCCGCCTCGATCACCCGGGGCGCAGCGGTGGTCTTTGTCACCGGCGTCACCGCTTCGACGAACAGCCGGCCGGCGCGGATATCGTCGCGCAGCGGCGCCAGCGCCGGCAGGTGCCACAGCCCCGCCTGTCGCAGCTGCGCCTCGGTGCCGAGATAGATCAGGTCGTGCGAAAACCGGCCGGGGATGATCTTGCCCCAGAGGTAGCTCTTGTTGCCGGTGAACACGAGGTCGAGCGGCTGCAGCCGCGCCGTCAGCGCGCTCTGCGCGGCCCGGTTGCCGGCGAGGCTTCCGGGGAAAACCGAAGCCTGGTAGCCGCCATACATCTTATGTGCCACACCCGGTCCGTTTTTCTCGGCGAGCGCGAAGGCGGTTCTGATCAGCCCTTCGGGATAGAATTTTTCCGGCTCGGCACAACAGCTGAAAAGCCGGGGATCGAGCGCGGCGACCCTGTCGACAAACCCGGGCGTCACGGTCGTGCGCGCGCAGGCCGTGAGCATCAGTGACGCCAGAACAACCGCCAATCTCATGATCGGCCGAAACATCTGCACCCCCCCAAGGTGATACCAAATACTTGGGGAGTGTAGCGCGGGGAACAATGGCTCGGGGGTACTTCCTGCGAGACAAAATGTTTCCAGCCTTGATCCGTGCGGCGACCGCGGCGCTGGTGCTGACTGCGCCCCGGCAAACTCGGGCCCCCCCGGGGCGCGCGGGCGGCTGGCGCGCGAAAGCCGCGGCCGCGGATCGCGCCCGGCGCACCCCGAGCGGCAACGGCCGTGGCGGTCGCACAACCGCCCCGGGGCCGCGCCAGGCGACGGCCCCCGCGCTCCGAGGCACCGGCCTGTTGTCGAAACCGGCGAAACCGCCGATTATTCCGGGGCGTCCCCGTGGCGTCCCCGTGGCGTCCCTGCTCCGTGACAGGCCCGGACCGCCTGAGCAAAAGGAACTGCGATGAAACCCAAGCGCCCGATGCACCCGCCGCCCGAACGGGCCGAGACCGCGCGCGCCCTGACCCCGGTGATCGTCTACCCGCCCGAGACCCTGCCCGCGCCCGATCTCGGCCTCTACCGTGCCGCAAGCGCGACCGCGGTGAAGCGCGGCGAAGTGATCGTGCCGCCCCGCGAGGCGCGCGCCTTCGACATCACCGCCGGGCAGTTCTTTCGCATCCGCTGCATCGACGGGCCGCAGGTGGGCGATCTCAACCTGTGGAATGCCCATGACCTTGGCGAGCGGTTCTACTCCGGCAAGACCCGGGCGCTTCACGGCACCCATCTGTCGACCGGCGACCGGCTGTGGTCATCCTTCCCGGCACTGCGCCCGATGGCCACGATCACCGACGATACGCTCGACTGGTACGGGGTCGACGCCTTCGGAGGCGCCGTGCATGACGTGATCGGCACCCGCTGCGACCCCTACACCAATTGCCTGCTCACCGCTGCGCCCTACCATCACTGCTGCCACTCGAACCTCACCCGGGCGCTGGCCGATCGCCTCGGCGTGCCGCTGGCAGAGGCCGAACCGCATGTGCATGACGTGCTCAACGTGTTCATGTGCACTGGTTTCACCCGCGATACCGGGCAGTATTTCATGAAGGCGAGCCCGGTGCGCCCCGGCGACCACCTGGAGTTCTTCGCCGAGATCGACCTGGTCGGCGCGCTTTCCGCCTGTCCCGGCGGCGATTGCAGCCAGGGACATTCCTCCGACGCGGCCGCCTGCTATCCGCTCCTGGTCGAGATCTTCGCCCCGGCGCCGGGCGCGCTCGACGGCTGGCAGAGCCCCGCGCCCAACGGCTACGACCGCAGCCACGGCGTTGCGCCGGGCGGGGCCGCGGTCTAGCCTGCCGGCAACGCAACGGGAGTACATCGCATGCTGCGCTCGGCCGGGGTCAGGTTCTTCATCGTCGCCATTCTGGCTCTGCTGATGGCGATCCCGGTGCAGATGGTGTCCGGGGTCGTCGATGCGCGGCGCGACTATTCGCGCGAGACGATCCGCGCCGTCGGCGAGGAATGGGGCGGTGCTCAGGTGCTGTCGGGCCCCGAACTGGTGATCCCGGTGCGCCGCGAGGTGACCGAGACCCTGAAGCGCGAAGTGGTCGATCCCGCCACCGGCCGGGTGGAAGTGCACCCCGAAAGCGGCCAGCCGATCCTCGAGACCTACGAGGAAACCTGGATCGAAGACCGGCCGCCTCTGGTGCTGCTGCCCGGCCGGTTCGATGCGGCGATGACCACCGCGACCCAGGTGCGCTACCGCGGCATCTTCGAGGTGCCGGTCTACAAAGCCGACGTGGTGCTGACACTCGACTTTCCCGTCGAGGGGATCGAGACCGCCCTGGAAGACGGCGAGGAGCTGCTCTGGGACGCGGCCCGGCTCGAGATGTTTCTCTCCTCCAACCGCGCGCTCCGGGGCGCGGCGGCGCTCGAGATCGGCGGCGCCGGCGTGGCGCTGGAACCGCTCACCGGGCGGGGCGGGATCGTCGCCACCGTGGGCGATATGCGCGGGGCTGCTGAGATGACCCTGCGGCTGGGGCTGAACGGGGCCGAGCAGCTGATGATCGCCCCGGTCGGGCGCACGACCCGGGTCGAGATCTCCGGCGACTGGCCCGACCCGGCCTTCACCGGCGCCTTCCTGCCCGATGAGCGAACGGTGACCGACGCGGGCTATCACGCGCTCTGGACGATCCCGCATCTCGCCCGCGCCCTGCCGCAGATCGGGCGCGAGCCGGCGCTGGAACAGGCCGGCGATGCCATCGCCTTCGGGGTGAGCTTCTACCAGCCCAACGACTTCTACCAGAAGGCCTGGCGCGCGGCGCGCTACGGGTTGCTCACCATCGCGCTGACCTTCCTGACGGTGCTGCTGATCGAGGGCCAGCGGGCGCGCCCGGTACACCCGGTGCAATACATCCTGATCGGCCTGGCCCAGGCGATCTTCGTGCTCTTGATGATCGCCTATGCCGAGCATATCGGCTTCGGCCCGGCCTACCTTCTGGCCTCGGGCGCCACCATCGGGTTGCTGGTGATGTTCGGCTGGGTCGGGCTCAAGCTCGGGCGCCGTACGTTGGTGCTCGCCGTGCTGCTCGCCGTGCTCTACGGCGTGCTCTGGCTGATCCTCGAATCGACCGATTACGCGCTCCTCGCGGGGGCGACGCTGGCCTTCCTCGCGCTGGCGGCGACGATGATCGTCACCCGCAACGAGGAATGGTACGCCGCCCCGGGCAGCCCGGGGATGTTCGGACGACGCAGAACCGCCGAAATGCCGGACAAACCGGCGCCCTGACCCCTGTCGCGCGCGCGGTCCGGCGCCTTCGCCCGGGCTTCGCCCGCAAAAACGCAGTTAGCGCTATCGTCAATAAAAACAACGCCTTGACCCCCTGTCCGAGTTCGCCCACCCCCTGTGACGTCCTCGCCCACGCCCGCCTTCATCCTGGCGCAAACACTCCCGGGGGTCCGGGGCGCAGCTCAGCCGTCATTTGCACGCAGGGTGCCAACGATGGCGGGAAGGTCGACTGTTCTGGGCCCTGTCACGCCACAGGGCAAGGCCCGACACGGCGCAGGAACGACGGGACGGCAGCGGAATCGGAGCAGCGTCCCGTTGTCGTCTGTCGAGGGGTCCCGGCAACGTTGTGAGGTTCGAGGGAAAGCACTGGCCGGGAAAGTGGATCGCTGTATCGCGGCGCTGACGGCGTGGGTGGTCGTGGCGCTGCCGTGACGGACCTGTCCCACAGGGCCTCGTTCCATTCCTGAGAAAGGATCGCACCATCAAAACCTCGGATCAAACACCCAGGGGACCGGGGGACCAAAGGACCAGAGCAGCGCCGGCAAAACTGTCCCGCAGGGCAATCACGTCAGAAGCGGCCGGTGACCTGCGGATGTCTTGCCGACCTCAGCGCGGCGCGCGTCGGCTGTGGCTGACGGGCCCGGTCCGGCCGCGCTATCCGGCCCCGCCCAGCCGGGCGTTGCGTCGCATCACCAGCAGGATCGCGACCAGCGACAGGGTGCTCGAGGCGAGCATCAGCGCGATCAGCGGCGCGGCGCCGGTTTCGACGCTGAGCAGCGTGCCGGCAAAGGCCGACTGGGCCGCGCCGCCGCCGATCATCAGTGCGCCGCCCAGGCCCGAGGCCGAGCCGGCCAGGCGCGGGCGCACCGACAGCGTGCCGGCGGTGGCGTTGGGCATGACCAGCCCGTTGCCGAAGCCGAGCGGCACCATGAAGCCGAAGAAAACGACCGGGTGGGCGAGGCCCGCGAGGTGCAGGATCAGCGAGGCGACAAGGCTCAAAGTGGCGATGACGGTGCCCGAGAGGATCATCCGGTCGATCCCGTAGCGCACCGCGTAGCGCCCAGACACCCCGTTGCCGAACAGGTATCCGAGCGCCGCGGCGCCGAAAAACAGCCCGAGGCGGGCCGGGTCGAGATGGTAGATCTCGGAGCCGACGAAGGGCGCGCCGCCGAGATAGGCGAAGAAGGCGCCGGAGGTGAACATCGCCGCGGCGGCATAGCCCCAGAACCGGGGCGAGGTCAGCAGCGCGGGAAATTCCCGGAACTGCGCCGCCAGCCCGCCTTCGCGCGGCGCGGCGGTCTCGCCGAGGTCGCGCCAGAGCAACCAGACGAGCGCGCCGCCGAGGCCGAACAGCAGCCAGAAATTCGCCCGCCAGTCGAAGGCGGCGTCGAGAAACCCGCCCAGGGCCGGGGCCAGCATCGGGATCAGCGACATCCCCATGGTCACATAGGCGATCATCGACGCGGCCTGGTCTTCGGGCACCATGTCGCGCACCACCGCCCGGCTGAGCACCATGCCGGCGGCGACCACTGCCTGCAGCACCCGGAAGGCGAGAAACACCTGCGCGGTGGGGGCGAAGATGCAGCCGAGCGTGGCGACGAGGAAGACCGTGAGGCTCCACAGCAGCACCGGGCGGCGGCCGTAGCGGTCGGAGACCGGCCCGATCACCAGTTGCAGCACCGCGCTGCCGGCGAGAAACAGCGCGACCGAGAGCTGCATCACCCGGTAGTCGGCGCCGAAATATTCCGCCATCCCGGGCAGGGAGGGCAGGTGGATGTTCATCGTCAGCGCCGAGACCCCCGCCAGCGCCGTGAGGGTCACGATATGCGGTGGCGAGGTCGGGTCGAGGAATCGGGGGCGAGGCGTTTCGCTCATGCTCCCGGGTACGCTTCCGACGCGTCGATGTCGAGCGCGAGGGCGCAAGCGGTCGCCCGGGGGCGGGCGGTCAGGCGATGGAGATGTCGTTCTGCAAAGCGTCGAGGGTCATGTTCTTCACCACCAGGATATCGCCGTCGCCGAAGTCGAAGATCGTATGGCCGTTCCGCTCGGTCGCGGCGGCGGCGACCTGGGACAGGTTGCCCATCCCGACGATCTCGAGGGTGTCGATGTCGTTCTGGAAATCCTTGACCACGTCCGTCATGCTGCCGGCGAGAAAGCGGAAAGTGTCGGCGCCGCCCTGACCCCAGAGCCTGTCGAACCCGGCGCCGCCCTCCAGCGTGTCGCGGCCGTTTCCGCCCTTGAGCACGTCGTGGCCGAAGCCGCCGGCGAGATTATCGCGGCCGTTCTTGCCGTCGAGATAATCGGCCTTGCCGTTGCCGGTGAGGTTGTTGGCCAGGAAATTGCCGATCAGGGTGTCGTTGCCGAAGCCGCCGGCCGCGTTCTCGATCTTCACCCCATAGGCGATGGCGACGTCTTCGTGGTCGCCGAAGGTCGAGAACTTCCCGCTGCGCAGATCAAGCGTCACGTTGTTGCCACGGGCCGAGGCGTCGAAGGTGTCGGTGCCGCCGGCGTCCCAGACGGTGTCGACATTGGCGGTGCGCGGCCCGGAGTAGGTGGAGTTGCCGCCATTGTAGCCCGTGGCCCCCCAGATGTCCTGGAGCGCGAGCACGTCGTAGAGCATCATCGCGTCGTTGTAGCCGCCGCTGTACGGATCGGCACTGTAGGACATGACAGAGTAGTGGTTGTTGTCCACGTTCCTGTCGAGGGGCGTGCCTTCGAAGGTGTGATCGAGACCCAGCGCATGGCCGAGCTCGTGCAGAATCAGGTTGGCGTTTCTGGTGAGGTCGAGCGTCTTGTCATAGACCGCAAACCCGTCCCAGCGGTTGATCGATCTGCCGCTGTAGCTCATGCCCAACCCGCCGATCCCGGCGGTGGCGCCCGGAAGCGAGACCAGGCCGAGGGCGAGGTCGGCATCCGCCTGGCCGTTGACCTCGACGAAATCGACGTTGAGGAAGCTTTCGATATGCGCCAGCGCGTCGCGCAGCGCGTTCTTTTCGGCATGCGACCACGAAGACCAGCCGGAAAAGCCGGTCACATCCGTCGGCGCGCTCGTCTCGAACTGGTAGGTGATCTGGTAGCGTGAATTTCCGGTTCCATTGATCGGGTTGGCATTGGAAAACATCCCGAACTGCAACGCCTCAATGATCTTTTTTTGAGTCGGCACGGCGGCCTCCAGATTGTTGCTCTTACCGGGCAACTAGCATGGCCGAAGTTCGGAAATCGTTCGGAAGGGTGGCGGTTTTGTGACCGCGGCAGAATGCCGCCAGAACCGGGAAATCGGTCGGCAATGTTTCGCTAATTTGCAATTTGCACTCGACCGATTAAGACGCCTTTGCAAATACGCCCGAATTCGCTTTGGCCCGAACGCCCCGACCGTTAGGTTGCGCCGAACACAGGAGGACCGCCCGATGAAAGACATTCTGCAGGAGCTCGAAGACCGCCGTGCCGTGGCACGCAAAGGCGGCGGCGAGCGTCGGATCGAAGCCCAGCACGGCAAGGGCAAGCTCACCGCGCGCGAACGCATCGAGATTCTGCTCGACGAAGGATCTTTCGAAGAATTCGACATGTTCAAGGCGCATCGCTGCACCGATTTCGGCATGGAAGCGCAGCAGATCCCCGGCGACGGGGTGGTGACCGGCTGGGGCACGATCAACGGCCGCCTGGTCTATGTCTTTTCCCAGGATTTCACCGTCTTCGGCGGCTCGCTGTCGGAGACCCACGCCGAGAAGATCGTCAAGATCATGGATATGGCGGTGCAGAACGGCGCACCGGTGATCGGGCTCAACGATTCGGGCGGCGCGCGGATCCAGGAGGGCGTCGCCTCGCTCGCGGGCTACGCCGACGTGTTCCAGCGCAACATCATGGCCTCGGGCGTGGTGCCGCAGATCTCCGTCATCATGGGGCCCTGCGCCGGCGGCGCCGTCTACAGCCCGGCGATGACCGACTTCATCTTCATGGTCCGCGATTCGTCCTACATGTTCGTCACCGGGCCCGACGTGGTGAAGACGGTGACCAACGAGGTGGTGACGGCCGAGGAGCTGGGCGGCGCCTCGACCCACACCAGGAAAAGCTCGGTCGCCGACGGCGCCTTCGACAACGACGTCGAGGCGATGGACGAGATCCGGCGGCTGTTCGACTTCCTGCCGCTCGACAATCGCTCGGGCGTGCCGGTGCGCCCCTTCTTCGATGCCCCCGACCGGATCGAGGAAAGCCTCGACACGCTGATCCCCGACAACCCGAACCAGCCCTATGACATGAAGGAGCTGATCCGCAAGATTGCCGACGAGAGCGATTTCTACGAGATCCAGGCCGAGCACGCGGGCAATATCCTCACCGGGTTCATCCGGCTGGAAGGCCGCACCGTCGGCGTCGTCGCCAACCAGCCGATGGTGCTGGCCGGCGTGCTCGACATCGATTCGTCGCGCAAGGCCGCGCGCTTCGTGCGGTTCTGCGACGCTTTCGAGATCCCGATCCTCACCCTCGTCGACGTGCCGGGCTTCCTGCCGGGCACCTCCCAGGAATACGGCGGGGTCATCAAGCACGGCGCCAAGCTGCTGTTCGCCTACGGCGAGGCGACGGTGCCGAAGGTCACGGTCATCACCCGCAAGGCCTACGGCGGCGCCTATGACGTGATGGCGTCGAAACACCTGCGGGGCGATTTCAACTATGCCTGGCCCACCGCCGAGATCGCGGTGATGGGGGCGAAGGGCGCGGTCGAGATCCTCTACCGCGCCGAGCTCGGCGATCCCGAGAAGATCGCCGCCCGCACCAGGGATTACGAAGACCGCTTCGCCAACCCCTTCGTCGCCGCCGAGAAGGGCTTCATCGACGAAGTGATCCAGCCGCATTCGACCCGCAAGCGGATCTGCCGGGCCTTCGCGAGCTTGCGCCACAAGAAGCTCACCAATCCGTGGAAGAAACACGACAACATTCCGCTGTGAGGGGGCGATGACGGTGCATCGGGGAGCGAACGGATCGACCGGCATCGGCCGGCCTGCGGGCGCGCGGGCATGAGCCGGAAACGCTGGCATATGGCGCAGGCCGAAGGCGGCGGTGTGGTGCTTTCCCGCGGCTGCGCGCGGTTCGATGTCGCGGCCGAGACGCACCTGCCGGCTGCGGCGCCCGCCGCTGTGGCGCAGCAGGTCCGCCAGGATGTCTGGCGCGCGCTCAGGCGGCTGCGAGGGTTCGCGCCGGTGGTGTCGGTGACGCCGGACGGGGCCGGGCTGCGGGTCATTGCCGGTGGTGCGGTCGCCGGAGCGATCCCGCCGGGAACCGGGGCCAGGATCGCGGCCGTTCTCGAAGATCGCGGCAACCGCGCCCGCTGGCTGGCGCATGCGCTGAGGCGGCCGGGATGATGCGTCAGTCGCTGATCGCTTTCGCCGTCTTGGTGGCCCTGCCAGCCCTCGCGCAGGAGGCCGGGATCACCCTGCCCTCGGGCCGGATCGTGACCCCCCACGACGTGATCGCGCAGGACGACGCGCTGCGTTACCGCTTCCTCGAGCCCGACCTCGGTGCGGTGATCGACGTCGTCCCCTATGCCTCGCTCGAAGCCGACATGCGCCACCTGTGCGAGACCTATGCGCTCGACCTGATCGAGGGCGTCGGCCCGGCGCAGATCGTCATCTCGATCAGCGACCGTCCCGTCGAATTCGGCGCGAACGATCCCGACGCCAGCCAGGTCTTCGAAGCCTATCGTGTCGAGGACCGCGCCTGCATCTGGGAGGAGTTCTAGATGCCCGACTTCCACCTGTTCGCGACCGGCCCGCGCCCCGTCGCCCCCTTCAGCCATGCGGTCGAGGCCGACGGCTGGGTGATCCTCACCGGGCAGATGCCGACCGACCCGGCAGCCCCCGACGCACCGCTCCCGGACGGCATCGAAGCCCAGACCGCGCGGGTGATGGACAACCTCGCGCTGATCCTCGGCGAACTCGGCCTCGACCTCTCCCACGTCGTCCAGTGCCGCTGCTTCCTGACCGACTTCGAACGCGATTACGCAGCCTTCAACGACACCTACGCGGCGTATTTCCCAATCGACCGCCGGCCCGCGCGCACCACCGTCGGCGTGACCGCACTGGCGGTCGGGGCGCTGGTCGAGATCGACTGTGTCGCCCGCCGCCCGGAGGATAGCTGATGGCGCTGCCCGACATGACCAAACACCGCGGCTTTCCGGGGCGGCTGCCGGGGACCGACTTCCAGTTCACGCTCAGGCGCGCCAACAAGAAGGGCGCCGTGCCGCTCATCGCCCGCGCCCGCTACGCCGACCGCCGCCCCGCCGACCGGCGCGCCGACGAAGGCTTCATGGCGGCGCTGTGGCACCATTTCGGCGACGCGCCCTTCGAGCGCGGCAATCTCGATGCCGGGCGCCTGTCATGGCTGTTCGGACGTGAGGTCGTCGCCGCCGAGGAACCGTTCGACACCGCGAGCTACGCCGCGCTCTTGCGCATCGACGTGGCGCGCGCGCGGGCGAGCTTTCCGGCCGCGTTTGACGAGAACGAGGCCTGGGACGTGGAATCCGACGACGGATCGGGGGCAGAATGAGCGTCTTTTTGCCACCCGCCGCCGCCGACCGGCAATCCGTCGCCCAATCCGGGGCTTCGAGCGTAACGCGCTGTTGCGGCGGCGAATTCGCGGATTACCTTGCTGTCATGGCAGCGGCTCTATCCCGGCTGGCTGCCTGGTTCAGACAAACCGTTACCCTTCCCCTTCTTCCCGGTCTGTGTCCGCATGACGCAGGCCGGGATTTTTGCGTTTACCCCGCAGGGCCACGGGAAGGCCGTTCGAACGGCCTTCGCGACGCGATTTGCAAATCGCGTGGACAAGGCGTTTCGAAACGCCTTCCCGCCCGCATCCCCAGTCATCGACAAAGAGAGGACAGGACATGTTCAAGAAGATCCTGATTGCCAATCGGGGCGAGATCGCCTGCCGGGTCATCAAGACCGCCCGCAAGATGGGCATCCAGACGGTGGCGATCTATTCCGATGCCGATCGCAATGCGCTGCATGTGAAGATGGCCGACGAGGCGGTGCATATCGGCCCGCCGCCCGCCAACCAGTCCTATATCGTGATCGACAAGGTCATGGCCGCGGTTCGCGGGTCGGGGGCGCAGGCGGTGCACCCGGGCTACGGGTTCCTGTCGGAAAACTCGAAATTCGCCGAGGCGCTCGAAGCCGAGGGCGTCGCCTTCGTCGGCCCGCCCAAGGGCGCGATCGAGGCGATGGGCGACAAGATCACCTCGAAGAAGATCGCCCAGGATGCCGGCGTCAGCACGGTGCCGGGCTACATGGGCATCATCGACAGCGCCGACGATGCGGTCGAGATCGCGGGCCAGGTCGGCTACCCGGTGATGATCAAGGCCAGCGCCGGGGGCGGCGGCAAGGGCATGCGGATCGCCTGGAACGACGCCGAATGCCGCGAGGGCTTCCAGTCGTCCAAGAACGAGGCGGCGAGCTCCTTCGGCGACGACCGGATCTTCATCGAGAAATTCATCACCCAGCCGCGCCACATCGAAATCCAGGTGCTCTGCGATGCCCATGGCAATGGCATCTACCTCGGCGAGCGCGAATGCTCGATCCAGCGCCGCAACCAGAAGGTCATCGAGGAGGCGCCGAGCCCGTTCCTCGACGCCGCCACCCGCAAGGCGATGGGCGAACAGGCCGTCGCGCTGGCCAAGGCGGTGGGCTACACCTCTGCCGGCACGGTCGAGTTCATCGTCGACGGCGAGCGCAATTTCTACTTCCTCGAGATGAACACAAGGCTCCAGGTCGAGCACCCGGTCACCGAGCTCATCACCGGGGTCGATCTGGTCGAGCAGATGATAAGGGTGGCGAACGGCGAAAAGCTCACGATCAGGCAAAAGGACGTCAAGCTCACCGGCTGGGCGATGGAAAGCCGGCTCTATGCCGAGGACCCGTATCGCTCCTTCCTGCCCTCGATCGGCCGTCTCACCCGCTACCGTCCGCCGGCGGAAGTGGCCGACAAGAAGCACGTCGTGCGCAACGATACCGGCGTCTACGAGGGCGGCGAGATCTCGATGTATTACGACCCGATGATCGCCAAGCTCTGCACCTGGGGGCCGACGCGCGGGGAGGCCATCGAGCACATGCGCGTCGCCCTCGACAGCTTCGAGGTGGAGGGCATCGGCCACAACCTGCCGTTCCTCTCGGCGGTGATGGATCACGAGAAGTTCGTCTCCGGCGACATCACCACCGCCTTCATCGCCGAGGAATACCCCGAGGGGTTCGAGGGCGTGACCCTGCCGCAGGACCAGCTCCAGCGCATCGCCGCCGCGGTAGGCGCGATGTTCCGCGTCGACGAGATCCGCCGCACCCGGATCTCGGGGCGGATGGACAACCATACCCGGATCGTCGGCAAGCACTGGACGGTGACGCTGGCCGACGAGAGCTTCGAGGTGAAGATCAAGGCCGACAAGAAGGGCTCGACGGTCAAGTTCATCGACGGCACCAAGATGCGGGTCGCCTCCGACTGGACCCCCGGCGACCCGCTGGCCACGCTCACCGTCGACGGCGAACCGCTGGTGCTCAAGGTCAACCCGATCGACGCCGGCTACCGGATCCGCACCCGCGGTGCCGACCTGAAGGTCTACGTCCGCACCCGGCGCCAGGCCGAGCTCGCCTCGCTGATGCCGGAGCGGATCGCGCCCGACACCTCGAAGCTCCTGCTCTGTCCGATGCCGGGGCTGATCGTGAAGGTCGACGTCGAGGTCGGCGACGAGGTGCAGGAGGGCCAGGCGCTCTGCACCGTCGAGGCGATGAAGATGGAAAACATCCTGCGTGCCGAACGCAAGTCGGTGGTCACGAGGATCAACGCCGCCGCCGGCGACAGCCTGGCGGTGGATGCGGTGATCATGGAGTTCGAGTGAGACCATGGATATGGGGCGCGACCGCGGGCGGGTGAGCCGGGACCGGGCAAGGGCAGGGTGCGGCTGATGGCCGACCGCTGCGTCCTGTTGTGGGCCGATACACCGCCCTTGCGCGGAGCGGGCCGGTGACCGGCGGCTTGGCCCGCCCCGCCCGGCACGGCGGGCTGGCAATGCCGATGCTGGCGCTCGCCGGCGGCGCGGCGGTCTTCGCCGTCCTGATCCTGCGCGGGCTTGGCGAAACCGGCGGGGTGTTCGAATACCCGCTGGACGACCCCTATATCCACCTCGCGCTGGCCGAGCAGATCCGGTCCGGCGGCTACGGCGTCAATGCCGGCGAGCTGTCCTCGCCGGGGTCTTCGGCGCTGTTTCCGCTGCTGCTGCTGCCGTTCGCAGGCGAGCCGGCGCAGCGCTTCCTGCCGCTATTCTGGAACCTTGTCGGCACCGGGATCACGGCCTGTATCTGGGGGCGGATGTTGTGGTGGGCAGGCTACGGCGCACCCGGCTGGCGCCCGCTCGGCTATGGCGCGGCGCTGCTGGGTCCGGTCGCGGTGCTGTCGCCGGGCGTGGGCTACGTCGGCATGGAACATACCCTGCACGCCGCGGCGAGCCTGCTGGTGCTGCTCGGGCTCCTGCGCCACCTCGGCGGACAGGGTGGGCGGGCGCTGGTTCTCGCCGGCGTCTTCTTCGCCGCCGCGCTGCGGTTCGAAGGCGCCGCCCTCGGGCTCGTCGCCGCCGGGGTGCTGTTCTTCACCGGGGCGCGGGTCGCGGGGCTCGCGGCGGCCGCGCTCACGCTCGCACCGATTGCCGGCTTCGTCGGCTTCCTCGCCGCGTCCGGGTTGGAGCCGCTGCCGAGTTCGGTCCAGGCCAAGCTGGCCGACGGGCCGGACCTGACGGCGGGGCCGCTTGCCCTGCGGGTCGCCGTGCTCAGGGCAAACCTTGCCCAGGCCGGGGGCGTGCTCGTGCTGGCGCTGGCGCTGGCGGCGCTGGCGCTCTGGCGGCTCGCACCGCGGCTGCGCGACAGCCGCTGGGGCGGCCTGGCCGTGGCGGTGGCCCTGCCGGCGCTGGCGCACCTCGCCTTCGGCCAGATCGGGTGGCTCGACCGCTACGAACATTACATCCTCGCGCTGACCGCGGCGGCGGTGCTGGTGCTCGTGCGCCTTGCCCGCGCCGGAGACCCGCCGGCGCTTCCCGCCACGGCCGCGGTGGTGCTGGTGATCGGCGTGCTGCTGGCGGCCTACCAGCCGCACGCGACCCTGCGGCTGGCCGATTATTCGCGCGCGATCCTGTCGCAGCAGGGCCAGATGGCGCGGTTCGCGAAGGACTTTCTGCGCGCGCCGGTGGCGGTCAACGATCTCGGGCTGGTGGCCTGGCGCAACCCCAACTACGTGCTCGATCTCTGGGGGCTTGCCTCGGCCGAGGCGCGCGATTTGCGGCTCAACGCGCCCGAACCCGGCTGGGCCGGCCGGCTGGCCGCGGCCCACGCGGTGCCGATGGCCATGGTCTACGATGCCTGGTTCGAAGGCTGGACCGGTCCCGACTGGGTGAAGATCGGCGATTTCCGCCTGACGAGATCCGGCGGCTACCTCGGCGACTACGCCGTGGCCTTCTATGCCACCGGGCCCGATTTTGTCGCCCCGGTGCGCAGGGCGGTGGCCGACTGGGTGCATACCCTGCGCCCCGATACCCGGTTCGACTGGGCGCCGGGCATGGCTCCGGACGCCGCAACGACGACGCGCGAGGGATGAGCTACTGGGCCCGCATATCCTTCAGCTCCTGCTGGCGCAGCGGCAACTTGTCGATCGAGCGCGAGATCTCGCGCACATCCCAGGGGAAGGGTTTGCGCAGGTATTTGGACCCATCCTTGCCGATGAGCACCAGCATGAAGCCGCGCGGGCGCAGCTCCTGGCGGATCGCGGACTTGGCGGCGGGGTCGGTATCGACCACGACGATCACGTCGCGCTCGGCGAGGCGCAACGCATCCTCAGCGATGTACTCCATCTGCTGGATGAAGCGCGGGTCGTTCTCGCTGTCGGCGAAGACGATGAGCGGCCGCGCGAACCAGTGGAAATCCTCGAGCGTCGCCCCCGGTGCCTCGATCATCATCAGCTCGTCCGATGACAGGATGGTCACCTCAGGGTGGGCCTCGGCCCACTTGAGCGCATCGAGCGCATGTGCGGGCAGGCCGGCGAGCCCGGTGACGAATGCGGCCGTGACCGCCAGAGTTTTGAACATGTGGGCTCCCATGCCCCTGAATATAGGTGCGTAAGTGCCCGACACAATGAAGGAAGACGTGCGTCGATGACCGACATTACGAACGAAGCCCATGCGCCGGTGTGCGGCGCAACGAACGCAGCCCATGCGCCGGTGTGCGGCGCAACGAACGCAGCATGTGCGCCGGCGCGCGGCGCGACGAACGAAGGAGAGCGCCGATGACCGACCGCAAAGACTGGGAAGCCCTCGCCGAGAAGGAACTGCGCGGGCGGCCGCTCGAAGACCTCACCTGGAACACGCCCGAAGGGATCGCCGTCAAGCCGCTCTACACCGGCGCCGACGCCGAAGGGCTCGAGCACACCGGCACCCTGCCGGGCTTCGCCCCCTTCACCCGCGGCCCGCGCGCGACGATGTACACCGGCCGCCCCTGGACGATCCGCCAGTACGCGGGCTTTTCCACCGCCGAGGAGAGCAACGCCTTCTACCGCAAGGCGCTCGACGCCGGCCAGCAGGGGGTGAGCGTCGCCTTCGACCTCGCCACCCACCGCGGCTACGACAGCGACCATGAGCGCGTCGTCGGCGATGTCGGCAAGGCGGGCGTGGCCATCGACTCGGTCGAGGACATGAAGATCCTGTTCGACGGCATCCCGCTCGACAAGATCTCCGTTTCGATGACGATGAACGGCGCGGTGATCCCGATCCTTGCGAGCTTCATCGTCGCGGGCGAAGAGCAGGGGGTGGAGCGCGCCCAGCTCTCGGGCACGATCCAGAACGACATCCTCAAGGAGTTCATGGTCCGCAACACCTACATCTACCCGCCCGAGCCCTCGATGCGGATCGTCTCCGACATCATCGAGTACACCAGCGAAGACATGCCCCGGTTCAACTCGATCTCGATCTCCGGCTACCACATGCAGGAGGCCGGCGCGAACCTGGTGCAGGAGCTCGCCTTCACCCTCGCCGACGGGCGCGAATACGTACGCGCCGCGATCGCCCGCGGGCTCGATGTCGACGCCTTTGCCGGCCGGCTCAGCTTCTTCTTCGCCATCGGCATGAACTTCTTCATGGAGGCGGCCAAGCTGCGCGCCGCGCGGTTCCTCTGGCACAGGATCATGTCGGAGTTTCAGCCGAAGAAACCAGGGAGCCTGATGCTGCGCACCCATTGCCAGACCTCCGGCGTCTCGCTCCAGGAGCAGGACCCCTACAACAACGTGATCCGCACCGCCTTCGAGGCAATGTCGGCGGTGCTCGGCGGTACCCAGAGCCTGCACACCAACGCCTTCGACGAGGCCATCGCGCTGCCGACCGAGACCTCGGCGCGGATCGCGCGCAACACCCAGCTGATCCTGCAGAACGAGACCGGGGTCACCAGGGTCGTCGATCCGCTCGCCGGCTCCTACTACGTCGAGAAGCTCACCGCCGATCTCATCGACGAGGCCTGGAAGCTGATCGAGGAGGTCGACGCGATGGGCGGCATGACCAAGGCCGTCGCCACCGGCATGCCGAAACTGCGGATCGAGGAAGCCGCCGCGCGTCGTCAGGCGGCGGTCGACCGCGGCGACGAGGTGATCGTCGGGGTCAACAAGTTCCGGCTCGACAAGGAAGACGCGATCGAGATCCGCGATGTCGACAACGTCTCGGTGCGCGAGAGCCAGATCAGGCGGCTCGAGAAGATCCGCGCCAGCCGCGACCAGGCCGCCTGTGACACAGCGCTGGCCGATATCGAGGCCGCGGCGCGCTCGGGCAAAGGCAACCTCTTGGCCCTTGCGGTCGAGGCCGCACGGGCGCGTGCAACCGTAGGAGAGATTTCGATGGCGATGGAAAAGACGTTCGGCCGGCACCGCGCCGAGGTGAAGATGCTTTCGGGCGTCTACGGGGCCGCCTACGAGGGCGACGAGGGCTTTGCCGCGATCCAGGCCGACGTGGAGAAGTTTGCCGTGGAAGAGGGCCGCAGGCCGCGGATGCTGGTGGTCAAGATGGGCCAGGACGGCCATGACCGCGGCGCCAAGGTGATCGCCACCGCCTTTGCCGACATCGGCTTCGACGTCGACGTGGGGCCGCTGTTCCAGACCCCCGAAGAGGCCGCCCAGGACGCGGTCGACAACGACGTGCATATCGTCGGCATCTCGTCGCAGGCGGCGGGTCACAAGACCCTCGCGCCGAAGCTCATCGAGGCGTTGAAGGCGCAGGGTGCCGACGATATCCTGGTGATCTGTGGCGGCGTGATCCCGCAGCAGGATTACGATTTCCTGAAACAGGCGGGCGTTTCCGCGATCTTCGGGCCGGGCACCAACATCCCGCAGGCGGCGCGCGAGATCCTCGCCCTGATCCGGTCGGGCCGGCCGGGCTGAGCCTGCGACAGCACAACGGGGAGACCGAGATGAACATCGCCATTCTGGGGGCCGGCGGTATCGGCGGCTACCTGGCGGCAAGGCTCACCGAGGCCGGCACGCCCGTCGCCCTGATCGCGCGCGGCGCGCATCTCGAGGCGATCCGTGCCGACGGGCTCCGGCTGGTCGAGCCGGAGGGCACCACCGTGACGCACCCCGAGGTGCTGACCGACGATCCGCGCGGGATCGGCACGCCCGACGCCATCGTGGTCACGGTCAAGGCGCATCAGCTCGCCGACGCGCTCGCGCAGATCGCGCCGGCCGTCGGCCCCGACACGCTGGTGGTGACGGTGCAGAACGGCGTCGATGCGCCCGACATGGCGGCGGAGGCTTTCGGGCCGGGCCGGGTGGCGATCTGTGTCGCGCGGATCCTGTCCAACATCACCGCGCCGGGCGAGATCACCCGGTACGGTGCACCGCGCGCCTTCACCATCGGCGCGCTCGAAGGCGGGCAGGCGAGCGACCCGGTCGCGCGGCTGCGCGCAACCCTCGCCGCGGCCGCGGTCGAGGTGCCCGCCTGCGACGATGTACGGGTCGATCTCTGGACCAAGTTCCTGCTGTTCAACGCAGGTTCGTCGATCACCGCAGGCGCGCGCACCCGGGTCGGTACCCTGCGCGATACGCCCGAGCTTGCCGCCCTGGCGCAGCGGCTGATCCGTGAAACCTACGAGGTCGGGCGCGCGGAGGGGATCGGGTTGCCGGAAACGGCGGTCGACGACATCTGGACCTTTCTGCGCGACGACATGCCTGCCGAGGCCCGAACCTCGACCGCGCACGATCTCGAACTTGGTCGCGCGCTCGAGATCGACCATATCTGCGGCTCGGTGGCGCGGCGGGGCCGGGCGCTGGGCATCGACGTGACCGCGAGCGAGACGGTCTACGCCCTGCTTGCGCCGTGGAAACTGGGCACGGCGGGCTGAGCTCGCCCCGGCGCGGGCCGGGGCGTGTCGGCCCTGCGCCGACGGTTACTCCGCGACCGCCGCTTCCGCTTCGTCCTCGCGCTTGCGGCTCACCGCCATCAGCACGCCGTAACCGATCACCGCCGAGATCGCCGAGGCGACGAGCACGCCGAGGCGGACTTCGTTCATCAGCGCCGGGTCGGCGTAGCTCAAACCGCCGATGAACAGCGACATGGTGAAGCCGATGCCGGCGAGCGCCGAGAGGCCGTAGACATGGGCCCAGTTGGCGCCGTAGGGCAGCTTGGCGATGCCGGTCTTCACCACCAGCCAGGTCGCGCCCATCACCCCCGCCTGCTTGCCGAGCACCAGGCCCGCGACGATGCCGATGGTGAGCGGCGAGGTGATCGCCTCGATCGACATCCCCGCGAACGAGACACCGGCATTGGCGAAGGCGAAGACCGGCACGATGAAGAAGGCGACCCAGGGTGCCAGCCCGTGTTCGAGCGAATGCAGCGGCGATTTGCCCCAGCGGTCCTTCAGCGGGATGAAGAACGCGGTGATGACGCCCGCGAGCGTGGCATGGACGCCGGATTTCAACACCAGCACCCAGAGCACCACGCCGAGGATCAGGATCGGGGCGACGCGGTGCGCGCCGCGGGCGTTCAGCCAGCCCATCACCGCCAGCGGGGCGAGGGCGAAGACAAGGTACATCACCTTGAGATGGGCGGTGTAGAACAGGGCGATGATCAGGATCGCGCCGAGATCGTCGAGGATCGCGAGCGTCAGCAGAAAGACCTTGAGCGAGGCCGGGGCGCGCGAGCCGACCAGCGCGAGCAGCCCGAGGGCAAAGGCGATATCGGTCGCCGCCGGGATCGCCCAGCCGGGCAGGGTCTCGGGCGAATTCCAGTTGATCGCGGCGAAGATGATCGCCGGCACCGCCATGCCGCCGATCGCGGCCACACCGGGCAGCGCCACGTCGGCCGGGTTCTTGAGCTTGCCTTCGAGCAGCTCGCGCTTGAGCTCCAGCCCGATCAGGAAGAAGAACACCGCCATCAACCCGTCGTTGATCCACAGGATCAGCGGCTTGGCCAGCCCTTCGCCGTTGATGGTGATCGAGAGCTTCGCGGCGAGCGCGTCGTTGTAGAGCCCGGCGAAACCGGAATTGGCGACGAGCAGCGCCAGCAGCGCCGCCGCCATCAGCGCCACCCCGCCGGCGGCTTCGTGTTTGAAGAGTCTCTCGATCGCGGAAATCATCTCTGTCCCTTTTGTTTCGCCCCCGCATTGCGGCTGCGTGTCCCGGGGTCAATACCACGCGGGGGCCGGCAAGATAACAATTTCGTTTGCCCCGCCACCGTGGCATGCTCCGGGCCGAAGGGAGGCCGGGGATGCAAACGGCGATCGACCATCTCGTGGTGGCAGGGGGAACGCTCGACGCGGCCAGCGCCCACATGGAGCGCGCACTGGGTCTGGCGAGCACGCCGGGCGGCCGCCATGCGCGCATGGGCACGCACAACCGGCTTCTGTCGCTCGGCCCCGAGACCTACATCGAGGCGCTGGCGCCCGACCCGGAAGCGGCCGCACCCGGTCATCCGCGCTGGTTCGGGCTCGACGGGTTTGTGAACGACCCGAGCGCCGCGCCGCGGCTGGCGGCCTGGGCGCTGCGGGTCGACGACCTCGACGCCGCGATCGAAGATGCCCCCGAGGGGATCGGCCAGCCGCAGGCGATGGAGCGCGGCGCCTATCGCTGGCGTCTGACCGTGCCGGAAGACGGCAATCAACCGTTCGACGGGCTGTTTCCGGCGCTGATCGCCTGGGACGGGCCCGACCCGGCCGCGGCGCTGACCGACACCGGGGCGCGGCTCATCTCGCTCACCCTCAGCCACCCCAATGCCGGCCGGCTGGGCTGGGCACTGTCGATGCTGACCGACGACGACAGGGTGACGGTTCACAAAGGCCCCCCCGGGCTCACCGCGCTCGTCGTCACCGACACAGGCGAGAGGGAACTGAGATGATCCGTCTGGCAGGCGCATGGGATGCGACGGCGATCGCCGCGATCTGGAATCCGGTGATCCGCGACAGCACCATCACCTTCAACGCGGTCGAGAAAGACCCCAACGACCTGGTGCGGTTCATGGTCGCAAGAGCCGACCAGGGGCATGCCACCTTCGTCGCCGAGGAAGACGGCGAGGTGCTGGGCTTTGCCACCTACGGGCAGTTCCGGGCCGGGGTCGGCTATGCGCGGTCGATGGAGCATACGCTCATGCTCGCCGAAAATGCGCGCCGGCGCGGGCTCGGGACCGCCTTGCTGGAGGCGGTCGAGACCCATGCCCGCGACCGCGGGGCGCATTCGATGATCGCCGGCGTCAGCGGCGCGAACGAGCCCGGCATCGCGTTTCACGCCGCGCGCGGCTACGCCGAGATCGCCCGGGTGCCCGAGGTCGGCTGGAAACACGCCTCCTGGCTCGACCTCGTGCTGATGCAGAAAATCCTCTGACCCATGTCGCTGTGGACCCGTATCACCGACGCGCTGTCGGCCCTGAGGTCTGGCGAAAGCCTGGCCGAGGTCTTCTCGACCCTGCGCACGCCGCCCGAACGCACCACCGCCTTCACCATCGCGGTGATCGCCCTCGGCGCCAAGATGGCCAAGGCCGACGGCCAGGTGACGCGCGACGAGGTCTCGGCCTTCCGCGAGGTCTTCACCATTCCCAAGGCGGAAGAGAAGAACGCCGCCCGGGTCTTCAACCTCGCGCGCACCGACGTCGCCGGCTACGAGCTCTATGCGCAGAAGATCGCCAAGCTCTTCGGCACCCGCGACCCGGTGCTCTGCGACCTGCTCGAAGGGCTGTTCTACATCGCCCTGGCAGACGGCGACTACCACGCCGCCGAAGACGCTTTTCTCGCCCGGGTCGCGGCGATCTTCGGGGTGGACGAGCGGACCTTTCGAAGCCTGCGGGCGCGGTTCGTGCCCGACGCCGAGCCCGACCCCTACGCGGTGCTGGGCGTCGATCCCGCGATGCCGCTCGAGGCGATCCGCCTCGCCTGGCGCGCGCAGGTGCGCGAATACCACCCCGACCGGCTGATCGCCCGCGGCGTGCCGGAAGAAGCGGTGAAGATCGCCGAGAAACACATGATCGCGGTCAATCGCGCCTGGGAGGAGATCCAGGAGGCGCGGGGGTAGGGCGAGACGAAACCGGTCAAGCTGCGGCTCGTATCGGACGCTGGGGCCGAAGCCAGGCTCTGCTGCGATGGATGCCGCGGCAACTGCGAGGATTATTTCCCGGTGGTGTCGATCGCCGGGCCGATCGAGGCCAGAAAGACCCATGGTATCGACCCGGTCCAGGCCGTCTGCGGCGGACTGCACCTGATCGAGCGGCTGACGGAAGACAAGCGCATCGGCAAGGAGGGCGACGCGCCGATGCCCGGCACCACCTGGCGGATCGAGGCCGTCGAGACCGGACCGGACGCGGAGCCATGAGCCTGACACGCCGCGTTCAAGGCCAAAAAACCCTTTCCGGCCAATATGATCCTACGTCCCTAGGGGAGTGGCCCGAACCAGATTGGCCCGGCCGGCCCGGCCGGCCCGCAATCGTATTCGGCAAGCCGACCCGCGCCGGCGTATCGACGAGACTACCCGGCGGATCGTGCCCGTCGGCACCCCACCAAACGCGGTGCCTCAGACCCGAAAACCCGCGTACCCGTCGGAAAAACCCTTTCCGGCCAATATGATCCTACGTCCCTAGGGGAGTGGTCCGAACCAGATTGCCGCGGCGGGTCCGGCCGGCCCGCAATCGGTTTCGGCCAGCCGACCCGCGCCGGCGTATCGACGAAACCACCTGCCGGATCGAGGCCGTCGGCACCCCACCGGACGCGGTGCCTCAGACCCGAAAACCCGCGTACCCGTCGGAAAAATCCTTTCCGGCCAATATGATCCTACGTCCCTAGGGGAGTGGCCCGAACCAGATTGGCCCGGCCGGCCCGGCCGGCCTGCAATCGTATTCGGCAAGCCGACCCGCGCCCGCCCCTCGACTTGATTTTCTCGGACCGCGGCTTGATGATACGAGGTCTTCAACCGGCCGGGGCCCGGGCTCCGACCGCCGACCCCGACCAAACCAGACGGAGACGACATGAAAACCAACGACATTCAAACCCGCGGGTTGGTGCTGCTCGGCTGCGGCAAGATGGGCTCGGCGATGCTGGCGGGCTGGCTCGACGGCGGCCTGCCCGCGCAATCGGTCTGGGTGATCGACCCCAACCCCTCCGCCTGGCTCCGGGGCACCGGCGTGCATCTCAACGCCGTGCTGCCCGACCGCCCCGCCGTCGTGCTCGTCGCGGTCAAACCGCAGATGATGGGCGAGGCCCTGCCGACCCTCGCGGCGCTCGGAAACGGCGAAACGCTGTTTCTCTCGGTGGCGGCCGGCACGCCGATTGCCGCCTTCGAGGCCGCGCTCGGCGAAACCACGCCGATCGTGCGCGCCATGCCCAACACCCCCGCCGCCATCGGCCGCGGCATCACCGCGATCATCGGCAATACCCGCACCACGCCGGCACAGCTCGACCTCGCCGAAGACCTGCTCGGCGCGGTGGGGCAGGTGGTCCGGCTCGACGACGAAGGCCAGATCGACGCGGTCACAGCCGTCTCCGGCTCCGGGCCGGCCTATGTCTTTCACCTGATCGAGACGCTCGCGACGGCGGGCGAAGCCGAAGGCCTCGCCCCCGACCTCGCCATGACCCTCGCCAAGGCCACCGTGGCCGGGGCCGGGGCGCTGGCCGAAACCTCGCCGGAAAGCCCCACCCAACTGCGCGTCAACGTTACCTCGCCCAATGGCACCACCCAGGCCGCGCTCGAAGTGCTGATGAACGAGGTCGACGGCTTCCCGGCCCTGCTCGCGCGCGCCGTCAAGGCCGCCGCCGACCGCAGCCGGGAGCTGGGCAAATGAGCGCCGGCAACGCCCCGAAGACCCCCGAGATCAGCTTCGACGAGTTCCTGAAGGTCGACATCCGCACCGGCACCGTGATCGATGCCCAGCCCTACCCGGAGGCGCGCAAGCCGGCGTTGAAGCTCTGGGTCGATTACGGGCCGGAGATCGGGGTCAAGAAGAGCTCGGCCCAGCTCACCGAGCACTACGCGCCCGACGCGTTGATTGGCAAACAGGTGCTCGCCGTGGTCAATTTCCCGCCCCGCCAGATCGGCAAGTTCATGTCCGAAGCGCTGGTCCTCGGCCTGCCCGACGCGGACGGCAACGTGGTCCTGCTCACCCCCGACAAGGATGTGCCCGACGGCGGCCGGTTGTTTTGAGCCGCTGTGCGCACGGACCTCGCCCGGGGTTCGCCCGCAAACAGGCAGTTAGCGGTAACGTAAACAAAAACAATGACCTGACCCCCTGTCCGAGTTCGCCCACCCACCGCGAAGTCTTCGCCCAGGCCGGTTCCCTGGTTGCCAAATGCCTTGGGTAGTCCGGGGTCTGGCCCCCCAGGGATCGGGCCTCTCAGCCAGGTACCCGGTCGCCCATCGCCGCGCGCCAGTGCCGCCGGCAGAGGCTCACATAGGTCTCGTTGCCGCCGATCTGGACCTGGTCGCCGTCGGTGAGCGCGCGCCCGTCCGGCCCCATCCGCACCACCATCGTCGCCTTCCTGCCGCAGTGGCAGATCGTGCGCGCCTCGCGCATCACATCCGCCAGCGCCAGGAGGGTGGCGGAGCCCGGGAACAGGTGACCCTGGAAATCCACCCGCAGCCCGTAGGCCATCACCGGGACGTGCAGATCATCGACGGTGCGTGCCAGTTGCCAGACCTGATCGGGTTCGAGGAACTGCGCCTCGTCGATGAACACGCAGGCGATGGGCCCCTCGTCCATCCGGGCCGCGATCTTGGCGAAAAGGTCTTCCCCGGCCTCGAAGGTGTCGGCCGGAGCGGAGATGCCGATCCGGCTGCCGATACAGCCTTCGCCGGCGCGATTGTCGAGCCGCGCGGTGATGAGATAGGTCTCCATCCCGCGTTCGCGGTAATTGTAGGACGCCTGCAGCAGCAAGGTCGACTTGCCGGCGTTCATTGTCGAGTAGTGAAAGTAGAGCTTGGCCATGATCCCGGGGTACCGCCGGCGGACGGCTTTCGCAAGTGACCGCGGAAGGGGACGGAGTCGGGAAGAGACAATGGAGGTCCTGGGCGTTGCCGCCGTCTGGGATGGAACAGACCCCCGCACCTTTACGCTCCCGAACACCGTCACCGATCGCACCTGACCGGCATCGCCGCGCACACAGACGGCGATCCCCTTCGCTCCGACGTTTGAGCGTCGGGCACTGGTGACCTGACCACCTAGGCAGTCCCCAGCAATAGGCCATTCACAAACGCGAAAAATAATGGGAAAACACATGGGTATTTCCCCGTCGGCGGTCCTGGGACTCCTGACGGGACTTTTGGGGGACAGTATGGCCGGTTCTGGCGATTATCTTAAGAAGCACACCGAGGCGCTGGTGAAAGACGTCGGTATCGAGGCCGCCTGCGAGTTGGCGGGCAAGTCCAAGGCGACACTCGGACGCTACTATTCGACCGCGGCCGAACATGGCGACCGGTTCATGCCGATCGATACCGTGGCGGCAATCGAGGCGGCGGCGCGCTATCCGCACGTGACCTCGGCGCTGGCTGAGCTGTCGGGCCATACCATTACCGCCGGCAGCGAGGGGCGCAACGCGCCGTCGGGCGGGGTCAACAGCGACGTGATCGCGCTCAGTCAGAGATTCGCGATGCTGATGGCGGAATACCAGCAATCGATCGAGGATGGGATCATCACCGTGAACGAGGCCAAGCGGCTCCTGCGCGAGACCCTGGCGCTTCAGCAGGTGCTGGTCGACATGAAGCTGCACCTCGAGGACGAGACAACCGTCGGCACGTTGGACTGAGGTTTACCCTTCGAGATAGGCGATCGGGGCCCTGGGCTCGCGGACGAAATCGAGCGGTGCGCGATCGACCGCAGCGGTCGCGCGTTTGAATTCGTAGCGCATCAGGGTGCCGTCTTCTTCCGAGGCGACGATCAGGCATTGGTAGAGGTGCCGGCTGCCCTCGTAGAGATCGACCAGCCCGCGCAGTTTCGGCGCGTTGGCGATATCGAGCGCAAACCCGCCGTCGCGAAACTCGAGGACCGGGTAGAGGGTGACGTCGTCGACCGCGACCCTCAGCCGCGCCTTGTTGCGGCGGTCGCGACCCCGGGCCCGGTCCAGCCCGTCCTGAACCTCTTTCGGCAGAAACGTCGTCATGCAGACCCCTTCCAAACCCCGCACACCAGCATGGGGATCGGTCCGATTCGGTCAAGTGACGCTTTCGTGGCCAGTCTGTTGCCCGATGGAGGACGGGCTCAGGTGTTGTGTTCTTCCACCAGGTCGACGCCCGCGACCGGGCGCAGGACATGCGGCCGCGCAGGGTCGTAGAGCGCGCTGTCGGCGAAGTCGCGCAGCTCGCCGAGCGCCGGCCCGACCAGGATCAGCGCCGTGCGGGTGATCTTTTCGGCGCGGACCTTCAGGCGGATGTCGGCGAGCGTGCCCCGGATCAGCATCTGGTCGGGCCAGCCGACGCGGGTTGCGACGGCGACCGGGCAGTCGGCGCCGTAGTGCGGGATGAGCACGCGTTCGATCTCGCGCATGTTGCGTATCGCGAGATGGATCGCCAGCGTCGCGCCGGTGCGGGCGAAGTTCTCCAGCGCCTCGCCCTCCGGCATGGCGGTGGATTGCATCGACATCCGGGTCAGCACGATGCTCTGCGCGATCTCGGGGATGGTCAGCTCCTGGCCGAGCGCGGCGGCGGCGGCGGCATAGGCGGGCACGCCGGGCACGATCTCGTAAGCGATCCTGTCGGCCTTGAGCCTGCGGATCTGCTCGGCGATGGCGCCGTAGAGGCTCGGGTCGCCGGAATGCACCCGGGCGACGTCTTCGCCCCGATGCTGCGCGGCGCGGATCTCGGCGTGGGTTTCGTCGAGCGTCATCGGCGCGGTGTCGAGGATGCGGGCGCCGGCGGGGGCGCCGGCGACCACCTCCGGCGGCACCAGCGACCCCGCGTAGAGGCAGACCGGGCAGGCGGCGATGAGGCGCTGGGCTTTCAGGGTGAGCAGCTCCGGATCGCCGGGGCCGGCGCCGATGAAATAGACCTTCATGAACGTTCCCCTTTCAGATCGCCGTCGATCCGGCGGGCATAACCGCGCGGCGTGTACATCCTCGGCCCCTCCCCGAGCGCGGCGAGCCGCGAGTTGGACGAGCCGACCAGCACGACGGTCAGCATGTCGACCTCGTCGACCTCCAGCGCGTCGAGTCTTCGGTAGCGTATGGTTTCTTCCGGTCGGCCGAGGCTCATCGCCAGCAGCACCGGGGTGTCGGCCGGGCGATGGTCGAGCAGGATGTCGCGCGCCTGCGCCAGCAGGGTGCGGCGCCGTTTCGAGACCGGGTTGTAGAAGGCGATGACGAAATCGCCCGCAGCCGCAGCGTGCAACCGGCGGATGATGTCTTCGCGCGGGGTCAGCAGGTCGCTGAGCGAGATGGCGCAGAAATCGTGGCCGAGCGGAGCGCCGGCCCGGGCGGCGGCGGCCTGCAGCGCCGAGATGCCGGGGGCGGAGGTGACCTCGACCCGGCGCGCGGCGTCGGACACGCCGTGCTGGTCCGGACCGCGGTCCATCAGCTCGAACACCAGCGCGCCCATCGCGTAGATCCCGGCGTCACCGGAGGAGACGAGCGCGATGCGCCGGCCCTTGGCCGCTTCCTCGAGCGCGTAGCGGCAACGGTCCTCTTCGCCGCCGAGCGGGAAATCGGTGCGTTTCTTGCCGGCGACAAGCGGTCCGAGCAGGTCGATATAGAGCCCGTAGCCCACCAGTTCGTCGGCCCCGGCAATGAGCCTGGAAGCCTCCGGCGTGCGCCAGGACGATTGCCCCGGGCCGATGCCGACGATCGCGAGATGTCCGCGCGGGCGGCCATTGAGCTGGGTGATCGGGCCGGGTGCGCGGGCGACGGCGCAGGTGGCGTGTGCGGTTTTCCGTTTCGGCACGAGGAGGTCGGCCCCCTCGGCGGCGGCGAGGGCGGCGGCCTCGGAAACCCCGTGCGTGCCCACCTCGGCGAAGACCACCTCGGAGGGCGTGGCGAGGCGCGGCGTCATCGCCTCGAGCTCGGCAGCAGTGAAGAGGCGCAGCGGCACGTCGAGCTTGCGGGCCAGGGCATTGACGGCGGGTTCATCGGCCTTGAGATCGAGCGTGGCGACGGCGGCCACGGCGCCCGGGGCAATCCCGGCCTCGCTGAGCGTCTGCGTCACCAGCCGGTCGAGCTCGGCCGGCTCGGTGTCGCGGGCACAGCCGACGCCCAGAACGTGACGTTGCGGATGGTAGACCAGGCTTGTGCCGCTGCCGGTTCGGGGCGCGGTGGTCACGGCGAGCGTGACCGGGCCGTCCGGATCGCTGTCGAGGCCGAAGATGTTGTCGCCGAGGATCCGCGGTGTCGCGCCCGACAGCAGCGCCGACATGGCTTGGCGCGCGTCGTCGGGGTTGGCGAGCCGGTAGCCTGCGGGCGGTTCGTCGAGCGCCACGCCGAGCGCGACGTCGCCCGCCGTGGTGACGGCGGCGCGCCCACCGAGCGCCTCGGCGATCCGCCGCGCGAGCCGGTTGGCGCCGCGGTGGCCGCCGAGCAGCGGGACCACGACACCGCCGTCGTCGGAGACCGCAAGCACCGGCGGTTCGGCGGTCTTGTCGGCGAGCAGCGGCGCGACGGCCCGCACCAGGATGCCGGCGGCGCAGACGCCGATCACCGGCGTGCCGGCGGCAAACAGGTCGCGCACATGGGTGAGCGCATTGGCAAAGAAAGCGTCGGCCCGGTCGACCCGGCCCTCGCGGCCATGCACCGGCAGCCCGAGGGCCGCCGCGATCCGATGCGCGGTGGGTTCGCCCGCGCGGTTGAGGGTGATCACGACGGGGGCGATCACGACGGTGGATTGAGCCACGGGTCGGCACCTTTCGTCACGAGGATCATCGAGAAATAGGGGGCGGGGTCGGGCGCTTCGGCGAGCGGCAGGATACGTTGCTCGGGCAGGGTGGCACGCTCGATGTAACGCGCCTTGTGGGCCAGTCCGAGCGCGCCAAGCAGGGCCCGGATCCGGGCGATATGGCGGCCGAGCTTCATGATCGCGACGCTGTCGGCAAGTTCGATACGCCTGCGAAGGGTGTCGCTGTCGAGCGGGGCCGGCAGGGTCGCGAGCACTTCGTTGCGGGCAGTGAGCGGCAGACCGAGGGCCGCCGAGGCTGCCGCGATGGAGGTGATGCCGGGGATCACCTCGACGCCGTAGCGGTCGTAGAGCCGGGCGTGGAGATACATGAAGGACCCGTAGAAGAACGGATCTCCCTCGCAGAGCACGGCGACGTCGATGCCGCTGTCGAGCACCTCCGCGATCCGCGCAGCACCGGTATCATAGGCGGCTTGCGCCGGGTCCCGGTCGCGGGTGATCGGTACTTCGATGACGATCTCGCGGGTCGCTGCACCGATATGCGGCGCGGCGATCCGGCGGGCGAAGCTCTCGGCGCCCGGCAGCGCGGGATAGGCGATGACCGCGGCGGCGGCGATGGTGCGCGCGGCTTTGACGGTCACGAGGTCGGGGTCGCCGGGGCCGAGGCCGACGCCGATCATCCTGCCGGTCATCGCTTCACCAGGCTCCACTGGGTGACCGGCATGAACGGGCGCCAGCCGGTGCGCGGACCGACGGGCTCGGCCCGGCTCACCGCGAGTTGCACCAGATCGCCGCCGTGCCGTTGCTGGAGGTCGATCAGGGTGGCCTGGCTTTCGAGCGTCACCGCGTTGGCGACGAGGCGGCCAAGCGGTTTCAGCGCCTTCCATGCGGCAGCGTAGGTTTCCGGCGAGAGCCCGCCGCCGATGAACACCGCGTCGGGCGCTTCGAGACCGTCGAGCGCCTGCGGAACGATTCCATCGACGAGTTCCAGCCGCGGCACGCCGAGGGCCAGCGCATTGGCGCCGGCGAGGGCGCGGCGGTCGGCGCGCGGTTCGATGCCGATGGCACGGGCGTAGCGGGCGGCGCGCATCCATTCGATCGCGACCGAGCCGCAGCCGGTGCCGATATCCCACAGAAGCGCGCCGCGCATCGGCATCAGCTTGGCGACCGTCACCGCGCGGACCTCGCGCTTGGTCATCGTGCCGTCATGCTGGAACAGATCGTCGGCCAGCCCCGGCACGCGCGGCAGGAGCGCCGCATTGGGGGCGGCGATGCAGTCGACCGCGAGCGTATTGAACGGCGGCACGTCGTGCGACCAGTCCTGCGCGGTGCCGTCGAACCGGGCCTCGTCTTCGCCGCCCATGTTGGCGAAGACGCTCATCCGGCTGGCGCCGAAGCCGCGGTCGGCGAGGAAGCGGGCGATCTGCGCCGGGGTGTCGGCCCCGGTGGTGAGGATGAGCAGACGCGCATCCGGCTGGATGAAGGCGATCATCTGCTCGACCGGGCGACCATGCACGGTGAGGGTTTCGACGTCTGCCATCGACCAGCCCATCCGCGCCGCGGCGAGCTGGAAGGCCGAGAGCTGCGGGTGATAGGTGATCTCGGCGGCGGCGATCTCGCGGCCGATCCTGGTGCCGACCGAGAACCACAGCGGGTCTCCGGTGGCGAGCACAACGACCCTTTGTCCGCGCAGGCCTTTGAGCGTATCGACGAGGGCGTCGAAGGGCGAGGGCCAGGCGATGCGGCGCGCGTCGAGACCATCCGTCAGCGTATGGTGGCGGCTGCCGCCGAGGATCACCTCGGCCGCCTCGACCACGGCGCGGGTGGCGGGGGTGAGGCCGGCGAGCCCGTCTTCGCCGATGCCGACGATGTGCAGCCACGGCGATATGGGGTGGGTCATGGCTCGATCTCCTTCAGCCCTGCGGCGAGCGCGTTGACGGCGGCCGAGGCCATGGCGGAGCCGCCGCGCCGGCCGCGCAAGGCGATGAAGTCGCACCCGCGCGGATCGCGGGCCAGCTCGGCCTTGGCTTCGGCCGCGCCGACGAAGCCGACCGGGAAACCGAGGATCACCGCCGGTCGCGGCGCACCCGCGTCGAGCAGTTCCAACAGGTGGAACAGCGCGGTGGGCGCGTTGCCGATGGCGACGACGGCGCCGTCGAGATGGTCGGCCCAGAGTTCGACCGCGGCAGCGCTGCGGGTGTTGCCGATGGCCTTGGCGCGGGCCGGAACCGAGGCGTCGTTCAGGGTGACGATCACGTCGTTCCCCGCCGGCAGGTAGCGGTGGATGACACCGGCGCCGACCATCTCGCAATCGGCGAGGATCGGGGCGCCGTTCGCCAGGGCCTGCGCGCCGGCCTCGAAGGCCCCGGGAGAAAACGCCAGCCGGTCGGCGACCTCGACCATGCCGCAGGCGTGGATCACCCGGGTCGCGAGCGCGGCCATGCCGGGGGCGAACCGGTCGAGCCGGGCTTCACGCCGCACGGTCGCGAAGCTCTGGGCATAGATCGCCGCCGGGTCGCGCTCGTAACGCAAGGGGCGCGGGCTCTTCGCTTCGCTCATCGCTTGCGCGCCGATTCCGGTCCGTGCGGATGCTGCGCGTGGGGGTAGGTGGGGTGATGGTGGTGGGGATGACCATGCGCGTGGGTATGGTCATGGTCATGGTCATGGTCATGGTCATGGGCGTGCTGGTGGTGGTGTCCGCGCGCGTCCAGCCGGCACTCGCCGGTGCAGAAGCTGTCGCAGAGCCTGCAATCGGCCACGTTGGACCCCGGCGCCGAAGCGCCCTGGCCTTCGACGTGATGGTGGTGGCTTTCCTGCACCAGCCCGACCTCGGTCTCGAAGCCCAGCACCTCGGTGCGGTACTTGCACATCACGCAGACCGGCGGCGGCACGTCGCCGAAGGCGGGGTGGCCGGCACGGGCTTCGGGGGCGATGCGCAGCGGCGCGCCGTTCCGGGTGAGGATCTGCGCCCGGTAGGCGCAGGTGCCGCAGTTCGGAGGCGGCACGGCGCCCAGTTGCTCGGTCGCCCGTTCGGCGAAGGTCTCGAGCACCTTGGGGTGGTCGCCGAGGTAGCCGGCCTTGACCACCTGGATCTCGGGGTGATCGGCGGCAACCCGGTCGGTGAAGCCGTAGATCCGGTCGATGAGGATGCCGGAGAACAGGAAATAGGGGAAGACGACGATGCGGCGGTAGCCCAGACGGGTGGCATGGCGCAGCACCGGTTCGACCAGCGGGAAGGTGACGCCGGAATAGCCGACCTCGAGCCAGCCCAGTCCGAGGCCTTCCTGGAGCAGCCGGGCGACCTTGGCGACGTTGGCATTGGCGTCGGGGTCCGAGGCACCGCGGCCGATGACGACAAGGCAGGTCTCGTCCAGCGGCACCGCGCCGTGCGCGGCGTCGGCTGCCGCGACCGCTTCGCGCACCCGGTCCCCGGCGGCGGCGATCATCTTCGGGTCGATGCCGAGATCGCGCCCGTAGGACACCTCGATCCCGTGTTCGGCCGCATAGGTGTTGAGGACCGTGGGAATGTCGTTCTTGGTGTGCATCGCGGCGAAGAGCATCCCCGGGACCGCCAGAATACGGTCGACGCCGGACAGGCGCAGCCTGTCGAGACCCGCCCGGATCACCGGGTTGGCAAACTCGAGGTAGCCGTAGTCGCAGGCCCAATCCTCGGGCAGCCAGGCGGGCAGTTTCTCGGCAAGCACGGCGAATTCACTCACCGCCGCGGCGCTGCGGGAACCGTGCCCGCAGATCATGACCCCGATCTTTTTCAAGGGTCAGGCTTCCTGCCGCTCGTCGTCCGCGGCGGTCTCGTCCGCCTCGTCCTCGTCCTCGTCGTCCTTGCGCCCTTTCAGCACCCCCCAGATCGCCACGCCGATGGCGACGCCGATCGCGACCCCGGCAAGCAGATGGTCATGGCCGGCAACCTCGATCATATGGCCCGGGTGGGCCCAGGCGAGCCCCGGCAGGAGCGTGAACACGAAGGTGAGAAGGGCTCTCATGGCACATCCTTTCCAAGCAGCCGCTTCGGCGCGGAGAGGGTCGGCCTGGAAGACGACTGCCCGGCGCTATCCCCTGTCTGGGTCGATCGCGCCGCAACACACCTCTCCGGCCCGCAAGCGAGCATCGTCTGCCCCCCCTATAGGCGAGCCGGGACGGCATCACAATGACCCAGCGCAAAGTCGGTTGGGCGGGGGCCGGGTTCGGGGCCGCCTGTGCACCGATGCACGCATGCTGCGCGGTGGGACGGGTATCAGGCGGGCGTGCCTGTGGCTATCTGTGGTCAAACGAAGGAGATCGCCATGGGACAGCTCATCGACGGGCAATGGGAAGACAGCTGGTACGACACGCGCAAATCGGACGGCCGATTCGTGCGGACGCGCCAGGCATTTCGCAACTGGGTCACAGCCGACGGCGGCGCCGGCCCGTCGGGCGAGGGCGGGTTTGCGGCCGAGACCGGGCGCTATCACCTCTATGTCTCCTATGCCTGCCCCTGGGCGCATCGCACGCTGATCTTCCGGGTGCTCAAGGGGTTGGAGGAACATATCGACATCTCGGTCGTCCACCCCGACATGCTGTCGGACGGGTGGACCTTTGCGCAGGATTTCGAGGGCGCCACCGGCGACCGGCTGTTCGGCGACGACTTCCTGCGGCAGGTCTATCTGCGGGCCGAGCCGACGATGACCGGAAGGGTGACGGTGCCGATCCTCTGGGACAAGGTCCGGGGCACCATCGTGTCGAACGAAAGCTCCGAGATCATCCGGATGTTCAATTCGGCCTTCGACCAGCTCACCGGCAATACCGACGATTACTGGCCGGAACCGCTTCGCGACGAGATCGAGGCGGTCAATGCCCGGGTCTACGACAGTGTGAACAACGGGGTCTACCGCGCCGGCTTCGCCACGACCCAGAGCGCCTACGACGAGGCGGTCGGGGAGCTGTTCGCGACCCTCGACTGGCTCGAAGAGCGGCTCGCCGGCCGGCGCTACCTCGTCGGCGACCGGATGACCGAGGCGGACTGGCGGCTGTTTCCCACCCTCGCGCGGTTCGACCCGGTCTACCACGGACACTTCAAGTGCAACCGCCGGCGGCTGGTGGATTACCCGGCGCTCTGGGCCTATGCGCGCGACCTCTACCAATGGCCGGGCGTGGCGGAGACGGTGAAACCGGCGCATTACATCCGGCACTACCACTACAGCCACGAGACCATCAATCCGCACCGGATCGTGCCGGTCGGGTCGGTGATCGACTGGGAGGCGCCGCACGGGCGGGGCTGAGGCCGCCCGCGGGCCCGCCCCCGGTTGCGCGGCCGGGGCCGGATGAGACTTGGACGGGCGAGGGGTGGGCGAACTCGCCCACCGGGGCAAGGCTTTGATTTTCATGATGATAGCGCTACCCGACGGTTCGCGCGGTCGGGGCCGGAAAGTGCGGTCGGCGCGGACCGCTGCGGCGAGACGCACCCGGGGTCTTGGCGTGGCGGGGGACCGTCCCCATCTTCTTGGCATGCACTTTGTCCTGCTCATCATCATCGGTGCCGCCGCCGGGTTCATCGCCACCCGGGCGATGAAACTCGACACCGACGTCCTGACGACGATTGCCATCGGCGTGCTCGGCGCCGTGATCGGCAGCGTGGTGCTGCGGTTTCTGATCGGGCTGGTCGGTGCGGCCTCGGGATTCGTCGGGGCGGTCCTCGGCGCGGTGCTGTTGATCTGGCTCTGGCAGACCTTCGTGAAATAGCCGGGCACGAGGCTGGCGATATCGCGGAAGCGGCGGGTGGTTCCGGAGACCGACATCATCAAGAGCGGTGAGGCTTTCCTCCATTTCGAAGGCGGGGCCGCGGAGACCGGGATCGCTCAATCCGCAAAACCGGGATTCCGGAATTCCGGAATCGTGGAGCCCCTGTTTTAGGTCACGAAAACAGTATCTTGGAGGGTTGGCGGGTGGGGTTCCGCAGGCGGCAATCAACCGATTGTCAACCAGGAACGGCCGCGGCGCCACCGCCTCCGCCCCGGCAATGGCGCGGCGCCGCTATCTCCCGGCGCCCGGCCCGCCGAATTCGCACTTTGTCGTCGGCCCGACTTGCCGCAAGATGAGGCAAAACAACGCGCGACTCGAGCTTTGGGAGGGCTCCATGACACTCATCGTTTCGCTCATCGTCGGCCTCGCCATCGGCTGCTTCATCAATTACGCGATCACCTTCCGCACCGGTCAGGCCCGCAATATCGGGATCTGCGTCGGCGGGGCGCTGCTCGGCGGGGCGTTGTTACCGGCGCTGCTGTCGATGTCGTCGGTCTGGGCGGCGCTGATCGGCTCGGTCATCGGGATCGCCATCCTGCTCGCCCTCTGGATCCGGTTCGCGCCGGTGAGCTCATCCGTCTGAGGCCCTGGCCTTCGCCGGTTTGAACGGCTCCATGCCGGCCCGTGCAAGCGCGTCGGCGCGCTCGTTTTCTTCGTGGCCGGCATGGCCCTTGATCCAGGTCCAGGTCACGTCGTGGCGGGTGCGGGCCTCGTCGAGACGCTGCCAGAGCTCGACGTTCTTGACCGGCTTTTTCGCCGCCGTCTTCCAGCCGTTCTTCTTCCAGCCGTGGATCCAGGTGGTGACACCGTTCTTCACATAGGCCGAATCGGTCACCACGGTGATCGCCGAGGGGCGGTCGAGCACTTCCAGCGCGCGGATCGCCGCCATCAGCTCCATGCGGTTGTTGGTGGTCTCGGCCTCGCCGCCGCTCAGCTCGCGGGTCTTGACCACCCTGTCGCCCTGCCGGGCTTCCAGCAACACCCCCCAGCCGCCGGGGCCGGGATTGCCCGAACAGGCACCATCGGTATGGGCCACCAGCTCAACCATTGGCGTGGATCCAGATGCCGTCGTATGCGGTGCCGTCAAGGCCGACATCGACCCGGCGCGCACGGGTCGTCGGGGTGAAGCCGGCGGCTTCGAGCAGGCCCAGCAGCTCGGTCTCGGTGTAGTAGACATAGAGCCGCCCGAGCCGGTCGCGCTTTTCGCCGGTGCCGAGTTTCATGCCGATGTGAAATCGTCCGCCGGGCTTGAGGGCCCGGTGCAGACGGGTGAGGTGACCGGGCATGTCGGCGCGCGGCGCGTGCAACAGCGAATAGCTCGCCCAGATGCCGTCGTAGAGGTTCCGCGCGTCGATCTCGTCGAAGGTGGCGCGCCGGGCCGCGACCCCGAGTTCGGCGGCCCGCGAGATCATCGCCGGGCTGGCATCGACCGCGTCGACGCTGAAGCCGGCCTTGAGAAACCGGTGCGCGCTGTCGCCCGGGCCGCAGCCGAGATCGAGCAGATGCGCGCCCGGCGGCAGTTCCGAGACGAAGTCGACCAGGCCCGGCTCGGCGCTGCGCCCGGTTGTCCGGGTAGCATATTCGTGCGAGCGGGTGTCGTAGACGGCGATGGTTTCCAGATCGGCGCTCATGCCCGCTCCAGTGCGAGTTTCAGCCCGAGCCCGGCGAAGGTGGCGGCAAAGACACGGCGCGCCCAGGCCATCGTCCGGGGGCTTTCCAGCACCACCGTGCGCGCGGTGGCGGCAAAGACCCCGTAGCCGACGAAGACCACGAAGGTGAGCGCCATGAAGACCGCACCAAGCCCGGCCATCTCGGCAGTGGCGGTGGCGGGATCGCCGGAGAGGAACTGCGGCAGGAAGGCGAGAAAGAAGATCGAGAGCTTCGGGTTCAGGGTGTTGAGCAGCACGGCTTTGGTCGCGATCGCGGCATAGCCCTGCCGCGCCCGGTCGGGGGAGACGTCGAAGCCGCCGCGCTCAGTCAGCGTGCCCCAGGCGAGATAGAGCAGGAAGGCGACCCCGGCCCATTTCACGATCTGGAAGGCCAGCGCCGAGGCGTGCAGCACCGCGGCCAGCCCGAGGATCGCCGCCAGCATCGCCGGCAGGATGCCCAGGGTACAGCCGAAGGCGGCGGCGACGGCGGCGCGCCTGCCCTGGCCGAGACCGGTGGCGAGCGTGTAGATCACCCCGGTGCCGGGCACCAGCACGACGACGAGGGCGGTTGCGAGAAACTCAGGGGTCATGCGGGGGTCCTCAACAAATAGGCGGCAAACGGTTCGGCGATGCCATCAAGCCCGGTCTTCTCGCCGGTGTCGACCGCCAGGCGGGCGAAGCCGGCCTCGGCCAGCAACCGGTCAAGCTCGCCTTGGGTGAAGTAGCTGTAGGCGCGCCCGTGGCGGTCGCGCGCTTCCGCCGCGCCGAGCAACATCGAGACATGGAACAGGCCACCCGGGCGCAGGGCGCGGGCGATGGCGGCGAGGTGGGCAGGCATCGCGGCGCGGGGCGCGTGCAGGAGGGCGAAATTCGCCCAGACACCGTCGTAGGCGGCGATGGCGTCGAGGTCGTCGAAGCCGCCCTGCACGAAACGTGCGTCCGGCGCGAGGCGGCGGGCAACGTCGAGCAGCGCCGCCGAGGCATCGAGGCCGGTCACCCGGTGTCCGGCGCGCGCGAGATGTGCCGAGGCAATGCCATGACCGCGGCCGAGGTCGAGCACCTCGGCTTCGGGCGGCAGGGCGTCGAGGAACCTTTGCAGGAAAAAATCCGGCGGGCCGTCGGCGCGCAGATCTCCGGCCTTCGCCGCGGCCCGGTCGTAAAAGGCAATCGTTTCGGGGTCGCTCATGCGTCTTCGCGGAGCACCCGCGGCACCTTGAACTCGACGCTCTCGCGGGCGGTCTCGACCTGTTCGACGGTGACCTCGAACCGGTCGCGGAAACCCTGCACGACCTCGTCGACCAAGAGTTCCGGGGCCGAGGCGCCGGCGGTGACGCCGACGGTGGCGATGCCTTCGAGCGCGCGCCAGTCGATCTCGCCGGCATTGCCGACGAGCTGGGCGTAGGTGCAGCCCTTGGAGCGGGCGACCTCGACCAGACGGCGCGAGTTGGACGAATTCGGCGAGCCGATCACCAGGAGCGCGTCCACCTCGGGTGCGATCGCCTTGACCGCCTCCTGGCGGTTGGTGGTGGCATAGCAGATGTCTTCTTTGTGCGGGCCGACGATGGCCGGGAAGCGCGCCTGGAGCGCCGAGACGATGTCCTTGGTGTCGTCAACCGAGAGCGTGGTCTGGGTGATGAAGGCGAGGCTTTCGGGGTCGCGGGGGCTGAGCCTGGCCACATCGTCGACGGTTTCGACCAGCAGCACCTCGCCCTCGGGCAACTGGCCCATCGTGCCGATGGTCTCGGGGTGGCCGGCATGGCCGATCATCACCATCTGAAGGCCGTTGGCGTGGTGCCGTTCGGCCTCGATATGCACCTTGGAGACCAGCGGGCAGGTGGCGTCGACATAGACCATCCGGCGTTCGGCGGCCTCGGCGGGCACCGATTTCGGCACCCCGTGGGCGGAGAAGATCACCGGCCGGTCGGTGGGGCATTCGGCGAGCTCCTCGACGAAGACCGCGCCCTTTGCCCGCAACCCATCGACGACGAACTTGTTGTGCACGATCTCGTGGCGCACGTAGATCGGCGCGCCCCATTTCTCGATTGCCATCTCGACGATCTTGATCGCCCGGTCGACACCGGCGCAGAAACCGCGCGGCGCGGCGAGGTAAAGAGTGAGCGGGGGCTTTGTCATGGCGCGTCTCCTGTTGGCCCAGACCTAATGGGCGCGGGCGCGGGGGTCCAGTGGCCTCCTCCATCTTCGGATGGATAGGCGGTCTCGCGGGCCGATGCTAGGCTTTGGCGATCAGGGCCGCACGTGAGGTGAGGCCGAGACGGGTAAGAATAGCGTGAACATGATCCTTCACGGTGGCAATCGACAGGCCGAGGGCGCGGGCGATGTCCTTGTTGGACAGACCGGAGGCGACCAGCGAGGCCACTTCGCGTTGGCGCGGGGTAAGTCGCGCAAGGTCGAGCCCGGGACCGTCGCGCGCGATCACCAGCGGGGCGCCGAGCTTGCGCGAGGCCTCGAGATCGAGGGTGAGCCGGAGGCCCCGCCCCGAAAGGGCCGCGAGCGGGGCAAGCGCGGCGGGGCTGAGAATGCCGTCGACCTCGCGCAAGGCCTTCAGCGCCGCGCCGATTGAAGCAATTGCATCGTCATCCATGAAAAGGAGACCCCAGTGGACGGATTGCCCATCGAGATAAGCAACTTCTTCCTGGCCATGCAAGCGGGCCGGGCCGGGGCCGACAGGCTCGCCGCCTGCTTTGCCGAGAACGCGGTCTACCGGGAACCCTTCACCGGAGAGGTGCGCACCCATCACGGCCGCGACGCTGTGATGTCGGCAATGGCGCTCGGTTGGGAACAACCGATGCCCGACATGCACATCCGGGTCGACCGGGCCGATGTGTCCGGTGCCGAGATCACGCTCGACTGGACCTGTTTCTCGCCGGCGATCCCGGGTGGCCGGGGCCGCGGAACGAACCTGTTCCAGATGAAGAACGGATTGATCGAACGGCTGGAAACGGTCTTGAGGGGAGAAGACGATGACGGCTGAAGTGGACGCATGGATGGAGGCATACGACAACCCGATGAAGCCGGTGGTGCAGGCGATGCGGGAGGCGATCCTCGCGGCAGACCCGCGGATCGGCGAATGCATCAAGTGGTCGGCGCCGACGTTCACCTACAAGGGCAACATGGCGTCGTTCTTTCCCAAGGCAAAAGCGCATGCCTCATTGATGTTTCACAAAGGCGCCGAGATCCCCGGCGACTTCCCCGGGCTGGAAGGCGACGGCAAGGAAGCGCGGTCTTTCAAGGTCGCGTCGCTTGAGGATCTCGATGCCAAGCGCGTCCAGTTGCAGATGCTCACGCGCGCCTGGTGTGCGTTGAAGGACGGGTGACCCGGGAGCCGGCGTGCCGACATGAGGCGGTGGCCGGGCGGAAACACGCGCTTCGCCCGGCCTGTTGGGGATTCACCCGGTGTCAGGCCTCGATGTCGGCGCCGTTTTCGCTGTCGGAGCGGGTTTCGCGCGGTTCGCGCGGCGGCCGACCGATCACGTCCTTGAGCTCGTCGAGTTCGATGAAATTGTCGGCCTGGCGGCGCAGCTCGTCGGCGATCATCGGCGGCTGGCTGCGGATGGTCGAGACCACCGAGACCCGCACACCCTTGCGTTGCAGCGCTTCCACCAGCGGCCGGAAATCGCCGTCGCCCGAGAACAACACGATGTGGTCGACATGCGGGGCGATCTCCATGGCATCGACCGTCAGCTCGATATCCATGTTGCCCTTGACCTTGCGCCGGCCCATCGAGTCGGTGAACTCCTTGGCCGGCTTGGTGACCATGGTGAAGCCGTTGTAATGCAGCCAGTCGACCAGCGGGCGGATCGGCGAGTAATCGTCGTTTTCGAGCAGCGCGGTATAGTAGAACGCGCGCAGGAGCTTGCCCCGGCGCATGAACTCCTGTCGCAACAGCTTGTAATCAATATCGAAACCGAGCGCTTTCGCGGCGGCATAGAGATTTGAGCCGTCGATGAACAGCGCGAGACGCTCGTCTCTGTAAAACATGTTCGTTCCTTCCGAATCCTTTTCGTCGTAACGGTCTGTGAATGTTAACAGCCAACCGGAGAGCAGGACGTCGACGACAGGGGTCGAAAATAGGCGACTGGCGCGCCGGTTCAAGAAAAGAAACGTATCGAATTGCCTGAAAGAGCACTGTTAGCGCTGGGAAGTAACGCAACGTCACGCCACGGCGAGCCGGCCGCGACGGTCGAAACCGCGCTTGCGGCCCTCGATCGGAACGGCATGCGCGTGGTTGCGCGCAGCCGGCTTTTTCGCACGCCGTTTGTCCCGGCGGGGGAGGGTGCGGATGTCATCAACGCCGCGGCCCTGGTGGAGACCGGGCTCGCGCCGGAGGCGTTGCTGGCGGCGCTGCACCGGATCGAGGCGGAATTCGACCGCGCCCGCGAGGTCCGATGGGGCAGCCGGACGCTCGACCTCGATCTCGTCGCCATCGGCGACCGGATCCTCCCCGACCTGGCCAGCTTCCGCCGCTGGCACGGCATGTCGATCGCCGAGCAGAAGGCCACCGGCCCGGACAGGCTCGTGCTGCCCCACCCGCGCATGTCGGAACGCGCTTTCGTCCTGGTCCCGGCGGCGGAGATTGCGCCCGACTGGCGCCACCCGGTCCTGGGGCGAACGATAGCGCAGATGCTGGCCGCGCTGCCGGCGGATGACCGGGCCGCGGTGCGGGCGCTGGACGGGTGAGGGCTCAGGCCACCTTGCGCGGGCGGTGCCGCGCGATCTGCGCCGTCTCGGTCGCGTCGCCGAGCGCGGTGGTCAAGGCGCCCGGGGTCAGCCGGTAGGCCACTTCGGGGCCGCGCCGCTGGCGACGGATCAGCCCGCACCGCTCCATTTCGCGCAGGTGGTGGACGAGCGAGGACGGGCACAACCGCGTCGTCTGGCGGAGCCGGTCGAGCGAATTGCCGGCATCCGGCCGACTCGCGAGGAGACGAAAGATCATGACCCGACGCGGGTGCGCGAGGGCTTTGAAACTGAGGGCGAGGCTGTCTTTGGTCATCATGGATCTGCTCCCGAAACGGTGGTTTGCGACGACAGGATTCGGGCAAAAGGGTTGAGATCTCTTGAAGAGGTGGGAGGTTCCGCTGTTTCCTTGAGAGAAATCCGAGCGTGTTCAATGCATTGCGTGGATTCCAGCATTCCGGAATTCCGGAATGCCGGAATCGTGAGGGGCCGGGTGACGTGGTGCCGGGCAGGCGCGTCGCGTCCCCGTCCGGCCAGGTGCCGACGCATCGAATGCCCTGCAGCACCGCGCCCGACCTCTGTCCCGTTTGGGCTTGTCAACAAGGTGCCGACCCACTAAGTAAGCCGCTCGAAGCTCGAATTCCTCGATTGGAGACCCACATGGCCCGCGTGACGGTTGAAGATTGCGTCGACAAGGTTCCGAACCGGTTCGATCTGGTGATGCTTGCCGCCCATCGGGCGCGCGAGATCTCGGCCGGTTCGCCGGTCACGATCGACCGCGACAACGACAAGAACCCGGTCGTTGCCCTGCGCGAGATCGCCGACGAGACCCAGACGGCGGACGATCTGACCGAACGGATGATCGAAAGCCAGCAGACCCAGATCGAGGTCGACGAGCCGGAAGAAGACCAGATGGCGCTGCTCATGGGCGCCGAGGCGGCCGACAAGCCCGTCGAGGACGACATGACCGAGGAAAACCTCCTGCGCGCTCTGATGGAAGCCCAGGGGCAGGGGTAAGGACGCCTTGCCCGGACAACCTGCGCCCCAGCTTCCCGAACTCGATCCCGAGGAGCTGATCGCGCAGGTGCGCGCCTACAACCCGAAATCGAATGCCGAGAAGATCCGCGAGGCCTTCTATTACGGCATGAAGATGCACGACGGGCAGTTCCGTCAGTCGGGCGAGCCCTATTTCACCCATCCGGTGGCCGTGGCCCATGTGCTCGCCGAGCAGCGGCTCGACGATGCGACGATCATCACCGCACTCCTGCACGACACGATCGAAGATACCAAGTCGACCTACCAGGACGTCGAGGCGCATTTCGGCCGCGACGTGGCGGAGCTGGTCGACGGCGTCACCAAGCTCACCAATCTTCAGCTCTCCTCGGTCGCGGCCAAACAGGCGGAAAACTTCCGCAAGCTGTTCATGGCGATGTCGAAGGACCTGCGGGTGATCCTCGTCAAGATCGCCGACCGGCTGCACAACATGCGCACGATCCGGCACATGCGGCCCGAAAAACAGGCGCAGAAGAGCCGCGAGACGATGGATATCTATGCGCCGCTCGCCGGCCGCATGGGCATGCAGTGGATGCGCGAGGAGCTGGAAGATCTCGCGTTTCATGTGCTCAACCCGGATGCGCGGGCGTCGATCATCCGCCGGTTCATCCGGTTGCAGCGCGAATCGGGCGATGTGATCAACAAGATCACCACCGACATCCGCAAGGAGCTCGACAAGGCGGGGATCGAGGCCGACGTGTTCGGCCGGGCCAAGAAGCCCTATTCGATCTGGCGCAAGATGCAGGAGAAGGACCAGCCGTTCTCGCGGCTCTCCGACATCTACGGCTTTCGTATCGTGACCCAGAGCGAGATGGATTGCTACCGCGTGCTCGGGGTGATCCACCAGCGCTGGCGCGCCGTCCCGGGACGGTTCAAGGATTACATCAGCCAGCCGAAGTCGAACGGCTACCGCTCGATCCACACCTCCGTTTCCGGGCGCGACGGCAAGCGTGTCGAGGTGCAGATCCGCACCCGGGAGATGCACGAGGTGGCCGAGGCCGGGGTGGCGGCGCATTGGTCCTACCGCGACGGCGTGCGGGCCGAGAACCCCTTCGCGGTCGATCCGGTCGATTGGCTCGCCGCGCTCACCGAGCGGTTCGGCTCGTCGGAAGACGACGACTTTCTCGAGCATGTGAAGCTCGAGATGTATTCCGACCAGGTGTTCTGCTTCACGCCGAAGGGCGAGGTGGTGAAGCTTCCGCGCGGGGCCACGCCGCTCGACTATGCCTATGCGATCCACACGAGGATCGGCGACAGCTGCGTCGGCGCCAAGGTCGACGGCATCCGGGTGCCGCTCTGGACCCGGATCAAGAACGGCCAGTCGGTCGAGATCATCACCGCCGAAGGCCAGAGCCCGCAGGCGACCTGGCTCGACATCGTGGTCACCGGCCGCGCCAAATCGGCGATCCGCCGGCGGCTGCGCGAGGAAGACCGCGAGCGCTACATCCGGCTCGGCCGCGAGCTCGCGCGGGTGGCGTTCGAACATGTCGGCCGGAAGGCGACCGACAAGGCCTTGAAGACCGCCGCCAGACAGCTCAGCCTGCCGGACACGGACGAATTGCTCGCCCGCCTCGGATCGGCCGAGCTGGCGGCGCGCGACATCGTCGCCGCGCTCTACCCGGAGGCGCGCGAGAGCGGCGTGATCGATGCCAGCCGGGCCGTGGTCGGCCTCGATCCCGGCGAGAGCTTCCAGCTCGCGCAATGCTGCCAGCCGGTGCCCGGCGAGCGGATCGTCGGGATTTCCTACCGCGGCAAGGGCGTGGTGGTGCATGCGATCGACTGCCATGCGCTCGAAGAGGTCGCCGAGGACAGTTCGCGCTGGGTCGACGTGCAATGGCACTCGGGCAAGCACAAGGCGGCCCATACCGTCAGCCTCAATCTGACCATCGCCAACGACGCTGGCGTTCTCGGCCGCATTTGCACGTTGATCGGCGAGCAGAAGGCCAATATCTCGAACCTGCAGTTCGTCGACCGGAAGCCTGACTACTACCGGCTCATCGTTGACGTCGATCTGCGCGATGTGGAGCATCTGCATGCCGTCATGCTGATGCTCGAGGCCGACAGCGACGTGGCCGGAATCCGCCGGCATCGGGATCTGGCCCGCGCGCCGTAAGGGTGTTTCGAGTGACGTTCCCCCTTCGGGGTGGCAGATGCCTGCGGGAGACAGGACCTTGTTCAAGCGCAAGCCAAGAACCTGGGGACGGACGGCCCTCGAGTTCTTCTATCCGCGGGGCGGCTGGTACCGCGCGGCGCGCTATGCCATTCACCGCATCCGCCGCCTGCCGGACCCCGCGCACCGGATCAGCCGCGGCGTGGCGACCGGCGTGTTCGTGTGTTTCACCCCGTTCTTCGGGCTGCATTTCGTCATGGCCTCGGCCATCGCCTGGGCGATCCGCGGCAATATTCTCGCCGCCCTCCTGGCCACCTTCGTCGGCAACCCGCTGACCTTCCCGATCATCGCCGAGGTGAGTCTCGAGGTCGGGACCAGGATCATGGGGATGCCGCATACGGTGCATCTGCCGCAACTTGTCGAGGCCTTCAGCCACGCAATGAGCGAGGTCGGCAGGAATCTCCTGGCGATCTTCACCGCGGACACGGCGAAATGGGACGGGATCGCAAGGTTCTGGCATCAAGTGATGTTGCCCTATTTCGTCGGCGGGATCGGGCCCGGCCTGATCGCGGCCGCGGCGGCCTATTTCGTCACGACACCGGTCATCACCGCCTATCAGAGGAGCCGGGTGAAACGGCTCAAGAAGCGCTACGAGAAGCGCATGGCCGAAGCGACAGCCCGGGCCGAGGCGGCGTTGCGGGCGCAGAAGGCGCCGGGGGCGGAGACCGGAGACCGCAAACGATAACGGCGGTCGAAGTACGGTACCCCCACGCCTCTGCGGACCGGGGGCCGGGGTGTTGCCCCGAAATGCGGCGATTCCGGAATTCCGGACTCGCGGATTCGGTCGGGCGGAGAATGTTTCGAACTACAACAGTGCATTAGGAGCAGGACGGCGGGACCGTCCGCCGCGATGCTCGACACGGGGTCGCGCAGTGAGGGCGGTCGCGCGAACGCGTCGCCCCGCGTCCCGGGTCAGCGCGCGATCCCCGGATATCCCCCCCGCAAGCGGCGCTGAACCGGTTTCCCATTCGCTGTGAAACGCTCTAGTCTCGCGGCGAACGGGAAAGGCAAACAAGGCAGGGAGTCGCGCGCCATGGAACCACTGGGCAAGCTCAGGCTGGGCGTCAATATCGATCACGTCGCCACGGTGCGCAACGCGCGCGGCTCGGCCTACCCCGATCCCCTGCGCGCGGCCGAGATCGCGCAGGCGGCCGGGGCCGACGGGATCACCGCGCATCTGCGCGAAGACCGCCGGCATATTTCGGATGCGGATATCGAAGGGTTGATGCAGGTGCTCAAGCTGCCGCTCAACCTCGAGATGGCGGCGACCGCCGAAATGCAGGAGATCGCGCTCCGGCATCTGCCGCATGCCGTCTGTATCGTCCCGGAGAAACGCGAGGAGCTGACCACCGAAGGCGGGCTCGAAGTGGCGCGCAACGAGAACCGCCTGGGCGATTTCATCGGCCCGCTGCGCGACGCCGGCATCCGGGTCAGCCTGTTCATCGGCCATGAGGCGGAACAGATCGAAGCCGCTGCGCGGATCGGGGCGGCGGTGGTCGAGCTCCATACGGGAGCGTATTGCGATTTTCACCACGCTGGCGAGGACGACAAGCGCGACATCGAACGCGCTCGCCTCGCCGAAGGCGCGCGGCTGGCCCATGCGCTCGGGCTCGAAGTCCATGCCGGCCACGGGCTGACATACGAGACGGTCGGGCCGGTGGCCGCCATGCCCGAGGTGGTGGAGCTCAACATCGGCCATTTCCTGATCGGCGAGGCGATCTTCCTCGGGCTCGACGCGGCGATTCGCGAGATGTGCCGGTTGATGGCGGAGGCAAGGGCATGAGCCGGGTGCGGGCGATACTCGCCGGCGCCGCTGTGGCAACCTTCGCAGCCGGTCCCGGTCAGGCGCAGGTCGTCGGCGAATGCGACTGGCTCGCCTCGGCCTGGATGCTGGCCGAGCCCTGGGAGCAGAACAGCCGCGTTTTTGCCAATGGCGCCGTGCGCGTCGCCCTGATCGATGCGATCGAGCCCGGTGCGGTGCCGTTTCACCTGCTGGTGCTGAGCCCGCCCTGGGACGAACTCGGCGCGCGCCAATGCCGGGTGCTGTCGCTCGCGCCGGGGATCGGCTTTTCCGGGGTCGATTTCGCTTCGCTCCAGGCCTGGTACGATCCCTCGGCGGGGCTGTTCTTCTCGATGCCGATTTCGGTCTACGAGGACGCGACCGGCGATTTCGGCGATCGGATGCTCGATTTCACCCTCAACCAGGCCACCGGCGCGATCGAGGCCTTTGTCGGACACATGGGCGAATGATCCTCGGCATCGGCACCGATCTTGCGAACATCGACCGGATCGCCGGGGTGCTCGAGCGCCATGGCGACCGGTTCAAGGCGCGGGTGTTCACCGAGGTCGAACAGGCCAAGGCGGAGCGCCGGGCCGATGTCGCCGGCACCTATGCCAAGCGCTGGGCAGCGAAGGAGGCCTGTTCGAAGGCGCTGGGGACAGGGTTGCAGATGGGGATCAGCTGGAAGGACATGGGCGTGAGCAACCTGCGCACCGGCCAGCCGCAGATGCATCTGACGGGCTGGGCGGCCGAGCGGCTCGCGGCGATGACACCGCCGGGGTGCGAGGCCATCGTCCACGTCACCCTGACCGACGACCACCCCTGGGCGCAGGCCTTCGTGGTCATCGAGGCGCGGCCGCTCTGAAGCGGCCCTCATGCGCAGCATCGTGCTGTTGGGCGCGGCGTCTTTGGCCAGGCGATGGTGCCGGTCCGGCGGGTGAACGGAATTCCAGGATTCCGGAATTCCGGAATCCTGGAATTCCGGTAAACCCATGATTTTGAGATAGAAATACCCGGCGCCCGCGCCACTGCGCCGCCCCGTTCATCGTTTCTCAACCAGGTTTCCCCGCGGTCCGGACAGCGAGCTGCGCCCCGGCCCCCGCCCCCGTCGGGTTGACAGCCCTCCTTCCGGCCCGCATATCGCCCTCACAGCTGCGAAGAGGCGGGACCCATGGCCGAAAAGAAGAACGAACTCGTCGAGACGATCAAAACGGTCTTCTGGGCGCTCATCATTGCCGGCGTGTTCCGAACGGTGTTCTTCCAGCCGTTCTTCATCCCCACCGGGTCGATGAAGGACACGCTGCTGATCGGCGATTTCGTCTTCGTCAACAAGATGGCCTATGGCTATTCGAAATACTCCTGCCCCTGGGCGATGTGCCCGATCCCGGGCCGGATCCTCGACCGCGCCCCGGAACGCGGCGACATCATCGTGTTCAAGCACCCGGTCACCAAGACCGACTACGTCAAGCGGCTGGTCGGGCTGCCGGGCGACCGCCTGCAGGTGCAGGACGGGGTGCTGTTCATCAACGATGTCGCCGCCGAGCAGGTGCCGGCGGGTGTGTTCGAGGAGGTGTTCGAGCGCCAGGGCAGCTTCGGCACGGTGCCGAAATGCGCCAATGGCGCGGTCGGCGAGGGGGCGATCTGCGAAAAGCCCCGCGCCACCGAGACCCTGCCCAACGGCGTCGCCCACGACGTGCTGAACGTCGGCGACTATCCGGGCATGCCGGACAACACCGGTGTCTACACCGTGCCCGAGGCGCATTACTTCTTCATGGGCGACAACCGCGACAACTCGACCGACTCGCGTTTTGCGCAATCGGCCGGCGGGGTCGGCTTCGTGTCGGAAGAGCTGCTGCTGGGCCGGGTCGACCGGGTGATGTTCTCGTCGGCGGGCCAGCGGCTGGTCTATTTCTGGACCTGGCGCAGCGACCGGTTCTTCAAAAAGGTCGAATGAAGCTCGCGGCCGATCTTAAGGCCTTCTCGGGGCGGATCGGGCACAGCTTCGCCCGGCCCGAGCTGCTCCTGCGCGCGCTCACTCATGGCTCGATCGGATCCGAGACCCGGCCCGACAACCAGCGGCTCGAATTCCTCGGCGACCGGGTTCTCGGCCTGGTCATGGCCGAGGCGCTGCTGGCCTCCGACAGGGGCGCGAGCGAGGGCCAGCTCGCCCCGCGGTTCAACGCGCTGGTGCGCAAGGAAACCTGTGCCGAGGTGGCGCTCGAGATCGAGCTCGGCAGCGTGCTGAAGCTCGGACGCTCCGAGATGATGTCGGGCGGGCGGCGCAAGCAGGCGCTGCTGGGCGACGCGATGGAGGCGGTGATCGCCGCGGTCTACCTCGATGCCGGCTTCGAGGCGGCGCGCGCGCTGGTGCTGAGGCTCTGGGGGCCGCGGATCGCCAGCGTCGAGACGGACGCGCGCGACGCCAAGACGTCGCTCCAGGAATGGGCGCAGGCGCGCAAGCTGTCCCCGCCGGTCTATACCGAGATCCAGCGATCCGGGCCCGACCACGCCCCGACCTTCACGATCGAGGCGCGGCTTGACAACGGCCGGGCGGCCTCGGCCTCGGCCAACTCGAAACGGGCGGCCGAGCAGGCGGCGGCGAAAGCCCTGCTCGAAGAAGTTGGCGGCGCGTGACCGACGCGGCCGCCGCGGCCAACCTGCGCGGGGCGCTGTTCATGATCGCGTCGATGGCGGCCTTCGCTGTCGAGGACGCATTGTTCAAATCGGTGACCCTGTCGCTGCCGCCGGGCCAGGCGACACTGCTCTTCGGTCTCACCGGGCTCGCGGTCTTCACCCTCTGGTCGGCGCTTGCGCGCGAGCCGGTGCTGGTGCGCGAGATGATCCGGCCGCGGCTGCTCACACGCTCCGGGTTCGAGATCGGCGGCCGGGTGTTCTTCGCCCTGGCGCTGGCCTATGCGCCGCTGGCGACGACCTCGGCCATTCTCCAGGCGACGCCTCTGGTCGTCATCGCCGGGGCGTCGATCCTGCTCGGCACGCGGGTGCGCCCGGCGCGCTGGCTGGCGGTCGGGCTCGGGTTCGTTGGCGTGCTCCTGGTGATTCGCCCGACCCCGTCGCAGTTCGACGCCACCGCCCTGTTCGCGGTCGCCGCGACCTTCGGCTTTGCCGGGCGTGACCTCGCGACGCGGATGAGCCCGCCGGCGGTGACCGCGCGCCAGCTGGGGATCCTCGGGTTCCTCGTCGTCACCGCCGCGGGGGCGATCCTGACGCTGTGGGATCCGGGGCCGCTGCGCTGGCCGTCGCCGTCCGAGGCCCTGCGGCTCGGAGCGACCGGTCTGGTCGGGGTTGCGGCCTACCAGGCGCTCACCCAGGCGATGCGCAGCGGCGAGGTCGCGGTGGTGACCCCGTTTCGCTATTCCCGGCTGCTGTTTGCGCTGGCTTTCGCGGTGCTGTTCTTCGGCGAACGCCTCGACGGCTGGACGATATCGGGCATGCTGCTGATCGTCGGCACCGGTGTCTTCGCGCTCCTGCCGGGGCGCGGCAAAACAGCCGTTGAGCCGCCGCGTCCGCGCCGTTAGCCTGCGCCGACCGGACCGCCCGGAGGGCCCATGAGCGCGCAGAACCCGATGCAGAAGTTCGACATTCACCCCGAGGACATCGACCGGCTGGTCGCGGTGTTCTACCGACGGATCCGCGCCCATGCCATGCTCGGGCCGGTCTTCGCGCGGGCGATCGCGGCCGAGGACGGGCCGGAATGGCGGCTGCACGAGGCGAAGATCGCGGCCTTCTGGCGCAATGCCATCGGCATCGACCGAAGCTACCAGGGCAGCCCGATGCAGGCGCATGTGGCCAACCCGGAGATCGGCCCCGGCATGTTCTCGGTCTGGCTCGAGATGTTCGGCGAGACCGCGCGCGAGGTGCTCACGCCACAGCAGGCAGAGAGCATCACCGCGCTCGCGACGAGGATCGGCGAAAGCCTGCGCTACGGCGTCAGCCAGCGCGGGCAGGTGCGCGGCGAACCGCCCAGATTGTTCTAGCCATCGTGCCGGTTGCGGGCCGCATCGACGTTACCCGTCGTGGGCCCAGTCGATCGCCGGGGTGCGAAACCCCATGCCCACCCAGGCCCACAGCAGCCGGGCCATGAACCCGATGGTGTGGCGTTTCGGATTGGCGACGTCGGACGGCAAGGTGATCTGCGGCGGCAGATCCATGGTCATGGTCCGGCAGAGCAGGGGCCCCTGTGCCGTGGCCGGAAGCCGCGCCGAATAGAGGCTGAGCCAGTGGCCCTTCTCGAATTCGAGATACATCGGCGTGTCGCAACACGTGGCCACAACCCGTCGCGTGGCGCTGTCCTGCCTGAGTTTGCGGATCTGCAATAGCCCCGCGCCCGACAGGAGCGCCACCCGGTCCTTGCGGAGCATCGTGTAGCGCGTGGTGCGGAGGTCGCTCAGAATGCCTCCGAAGCGGTCCCCCGCCGCCTGGCAGGAGGTACAGCCGCAGTCCACCGTCATGATCGGGGATCCGGTCGTTTCGATCTGCACGGCGCCGCAGGTGCACCTCGCTACCGTCATGATCCTCTCCAATGCCCTTAATCAAACTAGACCGTCCAGTTTGATACATCAACCGCCGGCGTGTATAGGCGGCCCATGACCACGAAACGTCACACCAGAAGCCGCGAAAAGATCCTTGCCGCCGCGGAAGACCTGTTTCTCGGCAATGGCTTCCTCGGCACCTCGATGGACGCGGTCGCCGGGTCGGCCGGCGTCTCCAAGCAGACCGTCTACGTGCATTTCGCGTCGAAACAGGCCCTCTTTCGCGAAGTGATCGCGGTGATGACGGGCAGGGCGCTGGCCGCCCATCGCGCCCGCATCGACGAGCCCGCAACGGATGAACCCGCCCGCGCCTTTCTCGATGCCTATGCCCGGGCGCAGCTCGAGGTGGTCATGACACCGCGGCTGATGGCCCTGCGCCGGCTGGTGATCGGAGAGGTCGGGCGGTTCCCCGACCTCGGCGCGCATCTCTACCAACACGGCCCGGCGGTGTCGCTCGCGCGGCTCACGGCGGCCCTGGAGGCCTACGCTGCCCGAGGCGCGCTGCGGATCGACGATCCGGCCGCGGCCGCCGATCTGTTCAACTGGATGGTGATGGGAGGGGCGATGGCGCGCGCGATGCATCTGGGCGACAGCGCGCTGCCAGACGCCGGTTGGTGTGCGGATCATGCGCGCGAATGCACAGGGGTCTTCCTGGCCGCCTATGGGCTGCCGCACGACTGACCCGCGCGCGCCGCTGGCCTCTTGCACCTGCAGAAAACGCCCGCATACTGGTCAGGCGGGACACAGATCCGCTCGGAATTGCCTCCATGCCCGGCCATGCGACCGAACCGCGTATCCATATCACCGGCGCCTCGGGCACCGGGGTGTCGACCCTCGGCCGGGCGCTGGCAGCGACGCTGGGCATCCGTTTCATCGACACCGACGATGCCTACTGGATGCCGACCGATCCGCGGTTCACCACCAAGCGGCCGGTGCCGGACCGGGTGCGTGCGCTGACCGAGGCGCAGGCGGGGGCGGACGGCTGGGTGGTGGCGGGCTCGCTCTGCGGCTGGGGCGACCGGGCGATCGAGAGCGTCGATCTCATCGTCTTTCTCACCGCGCCCACGGCCCGGCGGATCGCCCGGATCCGGCAGCGCGAGCGCGAATGGTTCGGGTCCCGCATCTCCCCCGGCGGCGACATGGAGCGGATCCACAGCGAATTCATCGCCTGGGCGGAACAATACGACGATCCGCATTTCACCGGGCGCAGCCGGATGATGCATGAAAGCTGGTTGATCGAACAGACCGCGCCGATCCTGCGGCTGGAAGGGACCGACGATATCGCCGACCTGGTGCACCGGGTAACGACGGCGCTCGGCTGATGTGCTGGTAGCGTCGCGCGAAATCGGCTATGCCGCCTCGATACCGAAAGGAAGGTTGCCATGACCACACGCGCGGGCTTCGTGGCCCTGATCGGCGAGCCGAACGCGGGCAAATCGACGCTCACCAACCGCATGGTCGGCGCCAAGGTGTCGATCGTCACCCACAAGGTCCAGACCACCCGCACCCGCATCCGCGGCGTCGCGATCGAGGGCGAGGCCCAGATCGTGTTCGTCGACACGCCCGGGCTGTTCCGTCCGCGCCGCCGGCTCGACCGGGCGATGGTCGCGGCGGCCTGGGGCGGGGCCGCGGATGCCGACGTGGTCGTGCTGCTGATCGAGGCGCACCGCGGCGCGACGGCGGGGGTGCAGCGGATCCTCGACGGGCTCGCCGAGATCGGGCGGGGTCGCAAGGTGGTGCTGGCGATCAACAAGATCGACAGGGTGAAGGCCGAGACGCTGCTGGCGCTGTCGGCCGAGATGAACGACCGGTTCGGGTTCGCCGAGACCTTCATGATCTCGGCCGAGAAGGGGCACGGGGTCGAGGCGTTGCGCAAATGGCTCGCGGGCGAGATGCCCGAGGGGCCCTGGCTCTACCCCGAAGACCAAATCGCCGACATCCCGCTCTACATGATCGCCGCCGAGATCACCCGCGAGAAGCTGACGCTGCGGCTGCACCAGGAATTGCCCTACCAGCTCACCGTCGAGACCGAGAACTGGGAGGAACGGCCCGACGGTTCGGCCCGGATCGACCAGCTGATCTACGTGGCCCGTGACGGCCACAAGGGGATCGTGCTCGGCAAGAAAGGCGAGACGATCAAGGCAGTGAGCCAGGCGGCGCGCGCCGAGATCGAGGAATTTCTCGGCCGCAAGGTGCACCTTTTCCTGCAGGTCAAGGTGCGGCCGGGCTGGCTCGAGGAGGCCGAACGCTATTCGGAGATGGGGCTCGACTTCAAGGACGGCAACGGGTGAGCCGGCTGGCCTCGGGGATCTGGGTGAGCGCCTATCTCGCCCGGCTCCAGGCCGTGGGGATCCCCGTCTACGTGGTGGCGAAAGGCGACGAGACTGCCGGGGCGGTGCTGGTCAAGCTCAGCTTCCTCGACGGCCGGGCCCAGGCGTTTCACCGGGTGGTCGACCTGATGAGCGGCACCCGGCGCTGGGATCTGCTGACGGAGGGGCCGGAGGCTGCGGTGGACGAGACGATCGTGCGGCAACGCGGGTTCGACCCGGACCTCTGGGTGATCGAAGTGGAAGACGCCAGGGGACGGCACCTGCTCGACGAACCGGGGCTCGACAGCTGAGCCGGGCCAAGGCGTTTCGAAACGCCTTGAAAAAGCGCCTTGAAAGGCGCTTCTCACGCGATTTGAAAATCGCGTCCCTGCGCCGGTTGCAGAGCTGCCGCGACACGCCGATATTTGCACAACGGGAAGCGAGGGCAGATGGACTGGCGCGACCAAGGCACATTGCTCAGCGTGCGCAAACACGGCGAGACCTCCACGATCATCGACGTGTTCACGCCTGAACGCGGGAGGCACGCGGGCGTCGTGCGGGGCGGCACGTCGCGCAAGCTCGCCCCGGTGCTGCAACCGGGGGCGCGGCTCGACCTTGCCTGGCGGGCGCGGCTGGAAGAGCACCTGGGATCGTTCACCGTCGAGCTGTCCAAGTCGCGCTCGGCCGCCCTGTTCAGCGACCGCGGCGCCCTCGCGGCGCTCAATGCGATCACGTCGCTGTTGTTGTTTGCCCTGCCGGAGCGCGAGCCCCACCCCCGCCTGCATGCCCGCACCGAGGCGATGCTCGACATCCTCGGCCATAGCCCGGCCTGGCCGGTGGCCTATCTGCAATGGGAACTGGCGCTGCTGGAAGCCCTCGGCTACGGGCTCGATCTCACCACCTGCGCCGTCACCGGCACGCCGGAGGACCTGGTCTATGTGAGCCCGAAATCGGGCCGGGCAGTGAGCGCGGCCGGGGCCGGGGACTGGGCCGACCGCTTGCTGCCGCTGCCGCCCGAGCTGCTCGGCGTCGTCACGCCGGATCTTGCCGGGATCGGCGAGGGGCTGCGGACGACAGGCTACTTCCTCACCTTCGGGCTCGCGCATGCGCTGGGCGACAAGCCCTTGCCGGAAGCGCGGGCGCGGCTGGTGGATCGGCTCACCCGGGGGTAGCGCGACCGTTCGCCGACCGCGAACGCCCCGCTCAGGCCTCCTGAAGTGCGAGGATCGCGGCGAGCAGGGTCGACAGCGGCGCGGTGTCGCCGAGCGTCTCCATGCCGATCACCGCAGCCTGGACGATGCGGGCAAACTCCGGGTTGGTGAGGCCAAGCTCGGCGAGGGTGGCCGATACCGCCGCGCGCCTCGCCGCATCGACCGCTGCGATGGTCTCGGCAACGTCGCCGTCGTGGCGCGCCCACCCCCGCATCGCCGCCTCGGCGGGGTCGGGGCGCGACAGCGCCAGAAGCCGATCGGCATGGCCGCCGCCTTGCGGTGCGGCGTCGATCGCGGCCAGGGCACGCGCTTGCCAGGCCTCGGCGACGGCGCGGCGGAACCCGGGGACATCCTTGAAATGCCAATAGAAACTGCCCTTGGTCGTGCCCAGCGTTCGGGCCAGGGGCTCGGCGGCGAGGGCGGCCGGGCCGCTGCGTTCCAGCGCCGCCAGACCGGCGGCAAGCCAGTCGTTCGGGTGCAGTCTGGGTCTCTCGGCCGGCATCTCTGCGTCTCCATACCGTTGCGTATGCCAACCTATGGTGTCGCCTGACCATACGCAAGCGAAGGTGCGCTACCCCAGCAGCCGCCGGGCGATCACCTGCGCCTGGATCTCGGCGGCCCCCTCGAAGATGTTGAGGATCCGCGCATCGCAGAGGATGCGGCTGATCTGGTATTCGAGGGCGAAACCGTTGCCGCCGTGGATCTGCAGCGCATTGTCGGCCGCGGCCCAGGCGACGCGGGCGCCGAGCAGCTTGGCCATGCCGGCCTCGAGGTCGCAGCGCTGGTCGTGGTCCTTTTCCCAGGCCGCGTAATAGGTCAGCTGCCGCGCGACCATGATCTCGACCGCCATCATCGCCAGCTTGCCGGCGACCCGGGGGAAAGCGATGAGCGCCTTGCCGAACTGCTTGCGGTCCTCGGCATATTGCATGCCGGTCTCGAGCGCGTTCTGGGCCACGCCGATGGCGCGCGCGGCGGTCTGGATGCGGGCCGCCTCGAAGGTCTTCATCAGCTGTTTGAAGCCCTGCCCCTCGGCGCCACCGAGCAGGTTGGCCGCGGGCACCTTGAAGCCGTCGAAGCCGAGCTCGTATTCCTTCATGCCGCGGTAGCCCAGCACCTCGATCTCGCCGCCGGTCATGCCGGCGGTCGGGAAGTCGTCCGCTTCGGTGCCGGGGCTTTTCTCGGCGATGAACATCGACAACCCGCGGTGATCCGTGCTGTCGGGGTCGGTGCGGGCCAGCAGGGTCATCACGTTGGCGCGGGCGGCATGGGTGATCCAGGTCTTGTTGCCGGTCACGAGGTAGTCGTCGCCGTCCTTCACGGCCCGGGTGCGCAGGGCGCCGAGGTCGGAGCCGGTGTTGGGCTCGGTGAAGACCGCCGTCGGCAGCACCTCCGCCGCGCTGATCTTCGGCAGCCAGTGCGCCTTCTGCGCGTCGGTGCCGCCCGCGAGGATCAGCTCGGCGGCGATCTCGCTGCGGGTGCCGAGGGAACCGACGCCGATATAGCCGCGCGACAGCTCCTCGGAGACGACCACCATCGAGGCCTTGGACATGCCCAGGCCGCCGAATTCCTCTGGGATGGTCAGCCCGAACACGCCCATCTCGGCGAGCTCCTCGACGATCTCCATCGGGATCAGCTCGTCTTTCAGGTGCCAGTCATGCGCATTCGGCGCGACCCGGTCGTCGGCGTAGCGGCGGAACTGTTCGCGGATCATCTCGAGCTCGTCGTCGAGCCCGGTGGCGCCGAAGGTGGCGTGGCCGGCGTTGCCGCGCATGAGGTCGACGAGGCGCGCACGGGCGGCGGCACTGTTGCCCCGGGTCGCGAGGGTCATCACCTCGGGCCGCATCAGCGCGCCGATCTCCTGCGGCGCGACGAACATGTCGATGAGCTTGGCGGTCTCGTTCTGGCTCATCGGGATGCCGCCCTGGATCTGCCAGAGGTATTCGCCGAAGGCGATCTGGTGGATGAGCTGCTCCATCTCGCCGAACCTGCCCTCGGCCGACAGGGCCTCGGCCCATTTCTGCATCTGCCGCAGCGCTTCGACGTAGGTGGCGAGCCAGGCCAGCGCATGGGCCGCCGACTGGTGCTCTTCGAGCTTCGCGGCCGAGACCCGGCCATCCTCGCTGACCGCGGCGCGGATACGGTCGGTGGCGCTCGCAAGCACCGCCTCGGCCGGGGCGACGGCGCTGCGGGTGAGGTCGAGAAGGTCGTCGAGAATGGGCGCGGGCATGGGTTTGTCCTTGGGCGTGATCGGGGTCGTGTCTGCAGGCGGATGGCGCCCGAAACTGTCCCGCCCGTGATAGGTATTTTGCAGTTGCAGCGCAATAAAAATTCGCGAGCCGCGACGTCGGTGCACGAATCTGACGCACGGGAAAGCCGTTTTCCCCCGGTGCCCAAAACCGGTATGAACGGGGTGGGGACTGGACCGCGGGTGGGGCAATATGCTTGGAATCATGGCAGAAATGCCGCTGGAACTGCTGCTTGCCGCGGCCGGCATCACGGTTCTGGCGGGGTATGTGAAGGGGGCCGTCGGCTTCGCCATGCCGATGATCATGGTCTCGGGGCTGGGCTCGTTTCTGCCGCCGGAGATTGCACTTGCAGCATTGATCCTGCCGACCTTCGTGGCCAACATCGTCCAGAGCCTGCGCGACGGGCCCGGCGCGGCCCTGGACGTGGTGCGGCGGTTCTGGGTCTTCATCGTCATGATGCTGGTGTTTCTCGCCTCGTCGGCGCAGCTGGTGAAGCTGATCCCTGACCACGTCCTCTATCTGGTGATCGGTGTGCCGATCTTCATCTTCGCGGTCTTCCAGCTGGCCGGATGGCGCTTGTCCCTCGACCCGGAGAACCGGGTGCGCGACGAGTTGGGGCTCGGCGCGGTGGCCGGGTTCGTCGGCGGGATGTCGGGGGTCTGGGGACCGCCGCTGGTGGCCTATCTGGCGGCGATCGACGCGGAAAAGCGCGAGGCGATCCGGGCGCAGGGGGTGATCTACGCGATCGGTGCGGTCGCGCTGGTCGTCGCCCATCTGCGGTCGGGCGTGCTCAACGCGGCGACCCTGCCGCTCTCGGCCGCGGCGATCATTCCGGCGCTGGCGGGGCTCTGGCTCGGCGCGCGTCTGCAGGCCCGGATGCCGCAGGCCACCTTTCGCCGCGCGATGCTTCTGGTGCTGGCGCTGTCCGGGCTCAACCTGATCCGGCGCGGGCTGACCGGCTGAACAAAACGCCCCGACCGCGGGGCCGGGGCGCATTGCAGCATCATTGCCGCGCTCAGCCGTCCTTGCCGAGCATGATCGCTTTGACATCGTCGTCGACATAATCGACGTATTGCTCGAAGTTCTCGGCGAACATCTGCACCAGCCGCTCGGCCTGTTCGTCGTAGGCGGCGTGGTCGTTCCAGGTGCGGCGCGGGTCGAGCAGAACCTCGGGCACGTCATGCACCTGAAGCGGCACCTCGAAACCGAAATGCACGTCCTTGCGGAACTTCGCGTGCGAGAGCGAGCCATCGAGCGCGCCGGCGAGCAGGCGGCGGGTTTCCTTGATCGGCATCCGGCTGCCCTCGCCGTAGGGGCCGCCGGTCCAGCCGGTGTTGACCAGCCAGCAGGTGGCGCCGTGGTGGGCGATCTTCTCGCGCAGGAGGTTGCCGTAGACCTCGGGGCGACGCGGCATGAACGGGGCGCCGAAGCAGGTCGAGAAGGTCGGTTCCGGATGCACGACGCCCTTTTCGGTGCCGGCCACCTTGGAGGTGAAGCCCGAAAGGAAGTGATACATCGCCTGCGCCGGGGTGAGGCGCGCGATCGGCGGCAGAACCCCGAAGGCGTCGGAGGTCAGCATGATGATGTTCTTCGGATGCCCGCCGAGCGCCGATTCGGAGGCATTGGGGATATAGTGCAGCGGATAGGCGCAACGCATGTTGGGCGTCAGGCTGTCGTCCTCGAAATCGAGCGCCATCGTGTCCTTGTCCCACACCATGTTTTCGACCACGGTCGCGAACATCGAGGTGGTGTGGTAAATCTCCGGCTCGGCGATCGGCGAGAGCGAGATCGTCTTGGCGTAGCAGCCGCCTTCGAAGTTGAACGTGCCCTTCTCCGACCAGCCGTGCTCGTCGTCGCCGATCAGGGTGCGCGCCGGGTCGGCCGAGAGCGTGGTCTTGCCGGTGCCGGACAGGCCGAAGAACACCGCGGTATCGACGGGGTTGTTCGGCGCGTGGTTGGCAGAGCAATGCATCGCCATCACGCCCTTGCCGGGCAGGATGTAGTTGAGCAGCGTGAACACGCCCTTCTTGTTCTCGCCGGCATATTCGGTGCCACCGACCAGGATCAGCTTCTTCGAGAAGTTCAGCGCGATGACCGTTTGCGAGCGGCAGCCGTGGCGCGCCGGGTCGGCCTTGAAGCTGGGCACGTTGATCACGGTGTATTCGGGGATGAACTCGTCGAGTTCCTCGCGCGCGGGCCGACGCAGCATGTGGCGCATGAACAGATTGTGCCAGGCAAACTCCTGGACGAAGCGCACGTCGAGCCGGTGGGCCGGGTCGGCGCCGCCGAAAAGATCCTGGACGTAGAAATCCTTGCCCTTCATGAAGTCCAGCATGTCGGCATGCAGCACGTCGAATTTGGCCGGGTCCATCGGCTTGTTGTTTTCCCACCAGATCGTGTCTTCCACGTCCGGGGTGCGCACGACGAACTTGTCCTGGGGCGACCGGCCGGTGTGGACGCCGGTCTCGACCAGGATCGCACCGCCCTTGCCGATATGGCCTTCGCCGTTCTTGACGGCATGTTCCACCAGCTGCGGTTCGATCAGGTTGTAATAGACGTTGCCGAGGCCTTCGAAGCCTTGGTCTTCCAGCCGTTGCGCCGGGTTCACCCGTCCTGTGCTCATCAGTTGCTCCTTGTGCCCTCCGGCACCAGGGCCGGGCGAATGCGTCCTCGAAATGCGCGAAGGGCAATCTCGCGCCGTGCCGCAGTTGCAATGCTGCAGTGCCACAATGTTGGCTATAACATGGGTTTTTCAGGATGGAACCGCTGATAGGACGCGTTAGCGCTACAGTGCTTCTGTTTGCGCAACCACTGTTCAACGATCCATCGGTTTTGCCGTAATTTTGCCATTTGTGGTGCGTATTTGACTCACAGGGATGCCGAATCGCCCTTCGTTGTTGCGTCTGCCTGCCAAAGCAGATTCAATGCGCGAAAAACGGGTACATAGAACGAGCAGCAGAGGATTTCTCCTATGTCGAGAATTGCCTTGGTGGACGACGACAGGAACATCCTGACGTCGGTCTCCATGACCCTTGAAGCAGAAGGCTTCGAGGTGGAAACCTACAACGACGGCCAATCGGCCCTGGACGCCTTCAACAAGCGTCTTCCGGACATGGCCGTGTTCGATATCAAGATGCCGCGGATGGACGGGATGGACCTGCTTCAGCGGGTGCGCCAGAAGACCAACATGCCGGTGATCTTCCTGACCTCCAAGGACGACGAGATCGACGAGGTTCTGGGTCTGCGCATGGGCGCCGACGACTACGTCAAGAAGCCGTTCAGTCAGCGTTTGCTGGTCGAGCGGATCCGGTCGCTGTTGCGCCGGCAGGAAGCGATCGAGGGCGTCGTGATGCCCGACACCGAAGAGAACAAGGTGATGCAGCGCGGCCATCTGACGATGGATCCGCTGCGCCACGCGGTGACCTGGAAAGGCCTCGACGTGTCGCTGACCGTCACCGAGTTTCTTCTGCTCCAGGCGCTCGCGCAGCGGCCCGGTTTCGTCAAGAGCCGTGACCAGCTGATGGACGTCGCCTATGACGACCAGGTCTATGTCGACGACCGGACCATCGACAGCCACATCAAGCGGTTGCGCAAGAAGATGCGCATGGTCGACGACGAGTTCTCCGCCATCGAAACGCTCTACGGCATTGGATATCGCTACAACGAAGAGTAGTATCGCCGTGGTGGGTGGAAGAGAGGGTCGGAGGCACTTTGGTGCGCGATACACGAAACACGCGCGAAAACACCGAAGTGGTGTTGGGCGAGGACTGGGTTACAACCCCGTCCTCGGTGGATGCGGAACTGCGCGAAGGGCGTAAGCGCCGCAGCCTGATCGCAATCAACCGGTCGCCTCTCGCCCGCAAGATCATCATCTTCAACCTTCTGGGCCTCGTCGTTCTCGTCGGCGGGGTCCTTTACCTCAACCCGTTCCGCGAAAGCCTGCTCTACCAGCGCGAACAGGCGCTGGTGATGGCGGTCGAAATCGTCGCCGACGTGTTCGAGGTGCAGCAAAGCGTGCCGACCGTGCCCGGCGGGCCCGTCGGCGCCGGGCTGACGGCTGAAACCGTCGAAGCGGCGCTTGCCGACATTCACATCCGCGACCGCAGCGACGTGCTGGTGTTCGGGCGCAACGGGGCGCTTCTCGGCCAGACCGCGCCGCGCTCGGCCAATGTCGAGCTGCCCGTGGTCGGGGTCCAGCGCGAACAGGGCAATACGCTCATCACCGACGGGCTCAGCCGGGTGTGGGACGTGATCGCCGGGCTGATCGCGGCCTCGAGCCAGACCGGCCAGGTGCAATACGATACCGAGCTGCAGGTGCGCGAGCTCCTCGGCGAGGTCTTTGCCGGCAACACCAAGATCGCGAACGTGCGCGCGCCCTACGGCGAAAGCGCCTATGTGGCGGCCACCCCGGTGATCGTCGGTGGCGAGGTGATCGGTGCCGTCGCGCTGTCGAGCCCGGGCGGGCTGGTCGACTCGCTGGTGCGCGCCGAGCGCGAGCAGATCCTGCAGATGTTCGTCATCGCGATCCTGGTCTCGATCGGCCTCAGCCTGGTGCTGGCCTCGACCATCGCCAACCCGCTCGCCGACCTGGCCGCCGCCGCCGAGATCGGCCGCGACAAGAACTCGCGCCGGGTCAATCCCGGACGGGTGCGCATTCCCGACCTCACTGCGCGGCCCGACGAGATCGGCCGGCTGTCGAAGGCGCTGCGCGGCATGGTCGCGGCGCTTTACGACCGGATCGACGCCAACGAACAATTCGCCGCCGACGTGGCGCACGAGATCAAGAACCCGCTCGCGTCCTTGCGCTCGGCGATCGGCTCGCTCCGCTTCGTCAAGAAGGAAGAGCAGCGCGACAAGCTGCTCGACGTGATCGACCACGACGTGCGCCGCCTCGACCGGCTGGTCAGCGACATCTCCAACGCCTCGCGGCTCGACTCGGAGCTGGTGAAGGAAGAGGAAGAGGCCTTCGACCTGATCAAGATGCTGCGCAACCTGACCGAATACCTCGGCGGCGAAGCGCATCAGAAGGGCGTGGATTTCATCACCGACCTCGCGTCGGATTCGATCGTCATCACCGGGCTCGAGGCGCGCCTCGCGCAGGTCTTCGTCAACCTCATCACCAACGCGATCAGCTTCTGCGACGAGGGCGACGCGATCCGGGTCTGGGCACGCCAGCGCGAAAACCGGGTGCTGGTGGTGGTCGAGGACACCGGCCCGGGCATCCCGGAAGAGGCGCTGGTGAAGATCTTCAACCGGTTCTACAGCCAGCGCCCCGAGAACCAGTTCGGCAACAATTCGGGCCTTGGCCTGGCGATCTCGAAGCAGATCGTCGAAGCGCATGGCGGGGTGATCTGGGCCGAGAACATCCGGCCCACCGATGCCGACGTCACCTCCGAACCGCTTGGCGCCCGCTTCGTCGTCGGCCTGCCGGTGTGATCGGGCCCGAGACCGGTCCGGCGTCTCCCCTCGTCTGTCACGCGAGCGCCGTTGCGCTGGGCGCGGCCGGGGACAGCGCGGCGTCGGCGGGGTTCGGGGTGCTCATCGAGGGCCCGTCCGGCAGCGGGAAATCCGCCCTTGCGCTGCAGCTCATCGCCCTCGGCGCACGGCTGGTGGCGGATGACCGCACCCGGATCGTCGAGCGCGACGGCTGGCCCTGGCTGGGCGCGCCCGAGCGGCTCGCGGGGGTCGTCGAAGCGCGCGGCGTCGGCCTCCTGCGGGTGCCGCACCTGCCGGCGGTGCCTTTGCGGTTGATCGTCGATATGGGTGTCGCCGAGGCCGAACGCCTGCCCCGGCCGGCTTCGCGCGCCGTGTTCGGCCAACGGATCCGTTACATCCGAAGGGTTGACGGCCCGCATTTCGCAGGGTCCATTGTCGCCCTGTCGATTGGCGGGTGGTGGCATGATGGATGAGTTCGAAAGACCGATCGTTCCGGATGGGACGACCCCCGGGAAAGACACCGGGGCGCCGCAGCACGTCGTTCTGGTCACCGGCGCCTCCGGGGCCGGGCGCACGACCGCGATCCGGGCGCTCGAGGATTTCGGCTATGAGGTGATCGACAACCTGCCGATGCGGCTGATCCCGCGGCTGCTCACCGGCGGGCAAATCGATCACCCGCTGGCGCTGGGCATCGACGTGCGCACCCAGGGGTTTTCGGCGCAGGCGCTGGTGGAGACGGTCGATGCGCTTGGCGAAGACCCGAATATCGACGTCGAGCTGCTGTTTCTCGATTGCCGGGCCGAGGTGCTGGCGCAGCGCTATTCCGAGACCAGACGGCGGCACCCGCTCAGCCCCGACGAAAGCCCGATCCGCGGGATCGAACGCGAGATCGATCTGCTGATCCCGGTGCGGGCCCGGGCGGATGTGCTGATCGACACCTCCGATCTGACCGTCCACGAGGCGAAGGCGGAACTGCAGCGCTGGCTCGGGATCGACAATCGCGACGCCCTGCACGTGACGGTCCAGAGCTTCTCCTACAAGCGGGGGATGCCGCGCGGGCTGGACCTGGCTTTCGACGTCCGGTTCCTGCAGAACCCGCATTGGGTGGCGGCGCTGCGCCCGCTGACCGGGTGCGATCCCGCCGTCGCCGCCCATGTCGCCGCCGACCCGCGCTACCCGGAGTTTTTCGAGCGGGTCAGCGGCCTGGTCGCCTTCCTGATGCCGGCCTATGCCGAAGAGGGCAAGTCGCACCTGTCGATCGGTTTCGGCTGTACCGGCGGGCGTCACCGTTCGGTCGCACTCGCGGAAAGCCTGTCCAAGACCCTTGCGGCTGCTGGCTGGCAGGTGTCAACTAGGCACCGGGAAGTCGATAGCGCACTGCCTCAGCGCGCGGCCTCTAAGGGAGAGACAGGGGGTAAACCCGGGTGATCGGGATCGTTATCGTCGCACATGGCGGGCTGGCCGCGGAGTATCTTGCGGCCGTCGAGCATGTCGTCGGGCCGCTCGAGCAGACGCGTGCCATTGCCATCGCCGCCGACTTCGACAAGACCCGCAAGGCACAGGAGATCGTCGATGCCGCCGACGCCGTCGATACCGGCGACGGTGTGGTGATCGTGGTCGACATGTTCGGCTCGTCGCCGTCCAACCTGTCGCTCAAGGCCTGCGCGCACCAGAACCGCAAGTTCCTGTACGGCGCCAACCTGCCGATGCTGGTCAAACTGGCGAAAAGCCGCGCGGGCGACCTCGACAGCGCCACGAAAGCGGCGATGGCGGCCGGCCGCAAGTATATCGATTGCATCGACGGACAGCCGACGGGGAGAGAATGAGCATGGTCGAGACGGTGTCGCGCCAGATGAAAATCGTCAACGACAAGGGCCTGCACGCCCGCGCCTCGGCCAAGTTCGTCGAAACCGTAGAGCAGTTCGATGCCGAGGCTCGCGTCGGCAAGGACGGGATGGAGACGACCGGCGACTCGATCATGGGCCTGTTGATGCTCGCCGCCTCCTACGGGACCCAGATCCAGGTTGAAACCTCCGGTCCGGACGCGCAGAAGCTCATGGAAGCTCTCGAGGCCCTGGTGGTCGACAAGTTCGGCGAAGGATTCTGAGCCATGGCCTCGCTCAATGGTCTGACCCGGGCGCCGGCGGATACGCCGAGGTACGAAAAGCGGGATCTGACCTATGCGAATTCGTTCGAGAACGGCTTCCAGGCGTTCTTCATCCGGGCGGTGGAATGGCTGACCGGCAAGATCAGCCTGATCCGGATGGTGCGAAAGTTCGAGCGCCGGGGCGGGGGCAAGGGGCTCGAGTTCTGGCGCGCAGCCCTCGACGCGATGGGCATCGAGATCACCACGCCGGCCGCGCAGTTCGACAAGATCCCGAAGCAGGGGCCGGTCGTGGTGGTGGCCAACCACCCGCACGGGCTGGTCGACGGCATGTTGATGGCGGAGCTGATCGCCCGGGTCCGGCCCGACTTCCAGATCCTCACCCGCGAGGTGCTGACCGGGCTCGACGAGGCGGCTTCGTCCTACCTGATCCCGGTACCGTTCCCCTATGACAAGGACGTGCAGCGCAAGAGTGTCGAGATGCGGGCGCGGGCAATGGAGAAGCTCAACGCCGGCGGGCTCATCTGCATTTTCCCCTCCGGCGTGGTGGCGACCTCGGCAACGGCGTTCGGCCCGGTCGTCGAGGCGGAGTGGAACGTGTTCACGGCGCAGCTGATCCGCCGGTCCGGGGCGACGGTCGTGCCGATCCGGTTCCGCGGCCACAACTCGCGCGCCTATCACATCGCCAACCGGATGTCGGCCACGCTGCGCCAGGCGATGCTGCTGCACGAGGTGGTCCATGTCTGCAACAAGCCGCATGGACCGGTGATCGGCGACCCGCTGACCGAGGCGCAGATGGCCCGGCTGAAAACCGACCCGCGCGGCTGGATCTCCTGGGCCAGGGAACACACGCTGTCTCTCGAGGACTGACGCCGGCCTCGACAGCGTTTCGCGAAACGCCTGGCTCACCGGATTGGCGCGAAACGCGCGGAACCTATCGATGGCGCGCGTTTCGAAATCAGCTTGTGCCTCAAGTTCATCTCGAAACGATTGGGCGAAGCCGCTTCGAAGCGGCTTGTCCACGCGGTTTGCAAACCGCGTCGCACGGCGTTTCGAAACGCCGTCCCGGCGGCGGGTCCGCTACCGCGTCGGAACGGGGATGTCGCCGCGGTAGTCGTAGAAACCCCGGCCGCTCTTGCGCCCGTACCAGCCGGCCTCGACGTATTTGGTGAGCAGCGGGCAGGGGCGGTACTTGGTGTCGGCGAGCCCGTCGTAGAGCACGTTCATGATCGCGAGGCAGGTGTCGAGCCCGATGAAATCGGCCAGTTCGAGCGGCCCCATCGGATGGTTGGCGCCGAGCTTCATCGCCTGGTCGATCGACTGCACCGAGCCGACGCCTTCGTAGAGCGTATAGACCGCTTCGTTGATCATCGGGATCAGGATGCGGTTGACGATGAAGGCCGGGAAGTCTTCCGCCGGGGCCGCGGTCTTGCCGAGGTTTTCCACCACGGTGAAACAGGCGTCATAGGTCGCCTGGTCGGTGGCGATCCCGCGGATCAGTTCGACCAGTTGCATCACCGGCACCGGGTTCATGAAGTGAAACCCCATGAACTTCTCCGGCCGGTCGGTGCGGCTCGCGAGCCGGGTGATCGAGATCGACGAGGTGTTGGAGGTGAGGATCGTCTCGGGCTTGAGGTGCGGCAGGAGGCTTTCGAAGATCTTTCCCTTCACCCGCTCGTCCTCGGTCGCGGCTTCGATCACCAAATCGGTGGTGCCGAGGTCGGCCAGCGTCAGGGTGGTCGCGATCCGCCCGAGGGCCGCGTCGCGCTCGGCCTCGGTGATCTTCCCGCGCGCGACCTGTCGGTCCATGTTGTGCCGGATGGTTCCGTCGGCGGCGCCGAGCGCGGCCTTGTCGATGTCGTTGAGCAGCACATCATAGCCTGCCAGGGCCATCACATGGGCAATCCCGTTGCCCATCTGGCCCGCGCCAACGACCCCCACTGTCTCGATTGCCATCGCCAAGCTCCCTCGCGTGTTTGCGCGACCATAGAGCAAATCGGCGAAATGTGGAGCGTCCAGAAAGAAAATTTTGCGCCTGCAGCATTCTACCCCGAATCCGCGTCGCACGGCACCGAAACACCGCGCGACAGCGTCCTTTGGGGCGGGGTCGTTCAAATTTTGTTCTTAGCCATTTGGCAACGCTTTGATGCGACTCTGACCGCGGGTGAAAAAGGAGTGGGTGGAATGGCCTATCAGAACCTGGGCGAAGGTGCCCTTGACTACTTCCCGTGCCGCTACGGAAAATCCAAACTGACCTTCCGCGGGCCGCGGCGCCGGCTCGATGGGCATTATTACGCGGTGCTCGGCGGCAGCGAAACCTACGGCAAATTCGTCGCGCGGCCCTATGCGGCCCTGGCCGAGGAGCATTCGGGCACCAAGGTGGTGAATCTGGGGACGATGAATGCCGGCGTCGACGTCTATGTCGGCGACCAGGCGGTGATGGAAGCCTGCGCCGGGGCCGCGGCGACGGTTCTGCAGATCGGCGGGGCGCAGAACATGTCGAACCGGTTCTACGCGGTGCATCCGCGGCGCAACGACCGCTTCCTGCGCGCGTCGAACCTGTTGAAAACGATCTACCGTGAAGTCGATTTCACCGAGTTCAACTTCACCCGCCATCTGCTGGGACGGCTCAAGGAGATCAGCCCGGAGAAGTTTGCCATGGTCGAACAGGAGCTCAAGGAGGCCTGGGTCGCGCGGATGAAGACCCTGGTGTCGAAGATCGAGAGCCCGGTGGTGCTGCTGTGGCTTGCCGATCATTCGCCGGACGAGGCGACCTGCTGCACCGTCGATGGCAGCGATCCGCTGTTCGTCGACCGGCAGATGCTGCAGGAAGTCATGCCCTATGCGGCCAACACCGTCGAAGTCGTGGTCGATCCGCGGGAAATCGAGGCCGGGTTCCAGGCGCTGGTCTATCCGGAAATGGAATCGCTGGCCGCGCGCGGCATGCTCGGCACCGTCGCGCATGAAAAGGCGGCCGCGGCGCTGGTGGCGGTGTTGGACGGGCTCCGCTGAGCGCCCGGGCGCGCCCGAGCACCGCCCGAGGACCGCGCAACGACCGCACGAGGACCGCGCAACGACCGAACGAGAGCCGCGCAAGGACCGAACGCCGACGATGGCCCGCCCGAGACGGCGGGCCTTCTCGCCTCCGGTCTGGCTACGCGACGGCGTCTCCCTTATCCTGGGCGGGCAAGAGAGCAGGGGGGACGCGACGTGATCGGATATGTCACGGTCGGTGCCGACGACATCGACCTGGCGGAGCGGTTCTATTCGGCGATCCTGCCAAGCCTCGGCTACCGGCTGGAGGTCTCGAACGACGGGGTGAGCTATGTGCTCCCCGGCCCCAGGGACGGAGCCTTCCACCCGCCCGATTTCCATGTGAAACATCCGTGGGACAGGCAGCCGGCCTCCTGCGGCAACGGCACCATGGTGGCGTTCCGGGTGCCGACCCAGGCCATGGTCCGCGCACTCCACGCCGCCGGGCTGGCCGCCGGCGGGCGCGACGAGGGAACGCCGGGGTTTCGGGCCGACTACGGGGCGCATTTCTACGTGGGCTACCTGCGCGACCCGCAGGGCAACAAGCTGGCGCTGTACTGCAACGGCAGGGACGAACCGGGGCGCCCGGCCTGAGGGCGGCGGTCGGCGCACAGGACAAGACCGCGCCCGCGGGGGCGCGGCCCGGGTCACAAAACAAAAGGCCCGCCGGTGCCGGCGAGCCTTTCGGTATTCGGGCGCCGCCGGCTCAGAGCTTGTCGGTCAGTTCCGGCAGGGCCTGGAACAGATCGGCGACCAGGCCGTAGTCGGCGACCTGGAAGATCGGCGCTTCTTCGTCCTTGTTGATCGCGACGATGATCTTCGAATCCTTCATCCCCGCGAGGTGCTGGATCGCCCCGGAGATGCCCACCGCCACGTAGAGATCGGGGGCCACGACCTTGCCGGTCTGGCCGACCTGCCAGTCGTTCGGGGCAAACCCGCTGTCGACCGCGGCCCGGCTCGCGCCCACCGCGGCGCCGAGCTTGTCGGCGAGTTTCTCGATCAGCGCGAAGTTCTCTTCCGATCCCACGCCGCGGCCACCCGAGACGACAATACCGGCCGAGGTGAGTTCGGGCCGGTCCGAGGCATGGACGTCGTCCTTCACCCATTCCGCCAGCCCCGGGTCGCCTGCGGCGGCGACGGTCTCGACCGGGGCCGAGCCGCCCGCAGCGGCGGCCTCGAAGGTCGCGGTTCGAACCGTGAACACCTTGGTCGGGTCGGTCGATTTCACCACCTGGAGCGCGTTGCCGGCATAGACCGGGCGCTCGAAGGTGTCGGGCGCCTCGACGGCGGAGATGTCGGAGATCACCATCACATCGAGAAGGGCGGCCACCCTCGGCATCACGTTCTTGGCAAAGGCGGTCGCCGGTGCGGCGATGTGGTCGTAGCCATCCGCCAGCGACACGATCAGCGCCGCGGTCGCTTCGGCCATGCCGTGGCACAGCGCGTGATCGTCGGCGAACAGCACCTTGGCCACGCCGTCGAGCGTGGCGGCCTCGGCGGCCGCAGCCTCGCCACCGCTCCCGGCGACGAGCACATGCACCTCGCCCAGCGATTTGACCGCGGTCAGGGTCTTGGCCACGGCGTCGGTCGCCAGCGCGCCGTCGTTGACGTCTGCAAGAAGAAGTACGGCCATCAGATCGCCCCCGCATCTTTGAGTTTCGCTATCAGTTCGTCGACCGAGCCGACGATCTCGCCGGCCTGGCGTTCGGCGGGTTCGGTGGTCTTCACCACGGTGAGCCGCGGCGTGACGTCGATACCGAGGTCGGCGGCGGTCTTTTCCTCGATCGGCTTTTTCTTCGCCTTCATGATGTTCGGCAGGCTCGCGTAGCGCGGCTCGTTGAGGCGCAGATCGGCGGTGACCACGGCCGGCAGCTTGACCTTGATGGTCTGCAACCCGCCATCGACCTCGCGGGTGACGCTGGCCGCATCGCCCTCGACGTCGAGCTCCGAGGCGAAGGTGGCCTGGGCCCAGCCCATGAGGGCGGCCAGCATCTGGCCGGTGGCGTTCATGTCGTTGTCGATCGCCTGCTTGCCCATGATGACCAGACCGGGCTGCTCTTCGTCGACCAGGGCCTTGAGGATCTTGGCGACCGCGAGCGGTTCGATGTCGGTATGCACGTCGTCGGCGGCGACCACCAGGATGCCGCGATCGGCGCCCATGGCGAGGCCGTTGCGAATGGTCTCCTGGGCCTGTTTCACGCCGATCGAGACCAGCACGACCTCGTCGGCCTTGCCCGCTTCCTTCAGCCGGATCGCCTCTTCGACGGCGATCTCGTCGAAGGGGTTCATCGACATTTTGACGTTGGCGAGATCGACCCCGGATCCGTCCGCCTTGACGCGGACTTTCACGTTGTAGTCGATCACGCGCTTCACAGGCACAAGCACCTTCATCGGCGGTCTCTCCCATTGGCAAGCCCGCCGCGCAGGCGGCGGGCGGACAGTCTGGGAGCTTGTTTAACGGCCTTTGCACCCGCAGAACAATGCCAAAGCGACATATTATTTCGCGGCTCGCCCGGGTTTTTCTCCGCAGCGGTGACGTTAGCGCTACCTCGATTGCACCCGTGCGCGTGGCAATTGTCGCGGCCGCGCCGAACTGGTAGAAAACAGGGGGTCCGGACCGGCCTCCGACACGGTCCGGGGCCGGAGCGAGTGACCCGCGATGATCCGAGATCCAGACCGGCTGGCCGACGATCTGCAGCGCCTGCTGCCGAAGATCGCCGCCCGGGCGCCGGGGGGGCAGGCGATCGTCGCGGTGGCAGAGGGCGACGGTGAGTTTCGCTGGACCGGCGCGATCGGTCCCCGGGTGGCAGACGGCCCCCCGGTGCGAGGCGACACGCCGTTCTTTCTCGCCAGCATCGACAAGCTGCTGAATGCCGTCATGGCGCTCCGATTGTGCGAGTCCGGCCGGCTCGACCTCGACGCGTCAATCGCCGCCTATCTGCCGGACGGCCTCGTGCGGGGCCTGCACGGATCCGGCCGCGACGATCGATCCGGGCAGGTCACCGTGCGCCATCTCCTGGCCCATGCCTCGGGCCTCGCCGACTGGCTGGAGGACCGCCCGCGGGGCGGAACCAGTCTGGTCGACGCGGTTCTCGAACGCGGGGATCGGGCGCTCACCATGGAGGAGATCGCCGACATCGTGCGCGGGCTCGCGCCACATTTCCCGCCGCAGGATCTCGCCGGCCCCCGTCCCCGGGTCCGCTACAGCGATACGAACTTCATGCTGCTGATCGCCATCCTCGAGCGGGTGAGCGGGATGCCGCTGCACCGGCTCGCAGAGGCGATGCTGTTTCGACCGCTTGGCCTCAATCACAGCTATTACCCCGGCCTGTCCGCCCCGCGCGCGTCGACACCGGATCCCGCGGCGCTGCGGGCCGGCGGCCGGGCGATCGAAATCCCGGCCTTCCTGCGGTCGATCCGCGGCCTCTACGCGAGCGCGGACGATGCGATCCGGCTGCTGCGCAAACTGATGCGCAACGAGGTCTTCGACGATCCGGCCACGCTGGCGGCGTTGACCGGCGACTGGCACCGTTTCGGCCTGCCCCGCGACCGCGCCGCCCTGCGTGCCCCAGGCTGGCCGATCGACTACGGGCTGGGCATGATGCGCTTTCGCCTGCCGCGGTTGTTCTCGCCGCTGCGGCCGATGCCCGAGGTCGTCGGACATACCGGGTCGACAGGGTGCTGGCTGTTTTTCTGCCCCAAGCTCGACCTCTACCTCGCCGGCAGCGTCGACGAGGTCACGTCAGGGGCGGTGCCCTATCGCGTGGTGCCAGACATCCTGAGGCTTTGCGCGGCACGCGCCTGGGCCTAGACCGGGTATCGGCCGCCCGGTGCTGCCCGGGGGCGCATGACCGGCCCGGCCGCGGCTGGCTCAGCGATTCGCGCCCGGCACCCAGAGCACATCTGCCTTGCCGTCGTCGTTGGCCATCCGCGCGGCGCAGAACAGCCAGTCGGAGAGGCGGTTGAGGTAGCGGATGGCGGCGGGGTTGACGTCGCCGGGTTCGCCCTCGGCGAGCCGGGTGGCGCAGCGCTCGGCCCGCCGTGCCACGGTGCGGGCGTGGTGGAGATGCGCCGACAGCGGGCTGCCGCCGGGCAGGATGAAGCTGCGCAAGGGTTCCAGCACCGCGGTCATCGCGTCGATCTCGGTCTCGAGCCGGGCGACCTGCGGGTCGATCATGCGCAGGACCGGGTATCCGGCGGTGGCGTCGCCGGCGATGTCGGGGCGCGAGAGGTCGGCGCCGAGGTCGAACAGATCGTTCTGGATTCGGGCAAGGGCCGTGTCGGTGCCGTCCTCGGCAGACAACCGGGCGAGGCCGAGCACGGCGTTGAGCTCATCGACGGTTCCATAGGCCTCGACCCGCGCGGCGTGTTTCGGGGTCCGGCTCATGTCGCCGAGCGCGGTGTCGCCACCGTCGCCGGTGCGGGTGTAGATCTTGTTGAGCACGACCATGGTCAGCCCCCGCGGCGCAGGTAGACGTAAGCGAGGATGAGCGCGATGGCGATGGCCTGGGCGACGATCCGCGCGCGCATCACCTTGTTGGCGTATTTGCGGTTGAAGTTGCCCCCGCGCGCGAAGCCACCGATGCCGGTGAGCAGGATCAGCGCGGTGATACCGACCGCGACGAGCACGAGAATGAAGAGCGGATCCTGGAACATGGGCCCCCCGGGTTGGCTTGTGTTTCGACGGTCGTACCGGGTTCCGGCGCGGATTGCGAGGGGAAGTGCGGCGACAGACGGGCATGCGCCCGACCGGCCCTCGCACGCCCCTCCGGCGTCACCGGACTGCCTCACAGGACCAGTTCCCTAGGGCCCTAGGGAACTGGTCCGGGTGCCACATCAAAACCCCATAATAATCAATGGTTTACCTGAACTCAACGTTAAGCTTGCGTTAACCTTTCGGCCCCGGTGGGCACCCCGCCCGGGCCCGTCGCCAATCTTCAAAACCGCGTGACAAGCGCATCGAAGGCGCGCACCGGAAGCAGCCGCTTCAGCACGGCGGCGACCCGCGTCGGCGCGGTGACCGGGTAGCGCGCCCTGGGCCGGCGCGCCTCGAGCGCGTGGATGAGCGCCTTCGTCACCGCCGCGGGCGGCAGTTGAAACCGGTCGCCCTTGCCGCTTTCGTCGTAGAGCCGCGGCAGCACGTCGCGCTCATAGGCGGCGCGGCGCGGCGAGTTTTTCCAATCGACCCAGCGCTCGAAATGCGGCTGCGATTTCACCCGGAACGCCGTCCCGATGGGTCCGGGTTCGATCAGCACCGAATGGATGTCGGTGCCATGAAACTCGAGCCGCAGCGTGTCGGCATAACCCTCGAGGGCAAACTTGGTCGCCACATAGGCCGACCGCCAGGGATAGGCGGTGAAGCCGAAGCCCGACGAGTTGAACACGATCCTTCCGTGCCCCTGCGCGCGCATGATCGGCAGCACCTGGCGGGTCAACTCGTGGACGCCGAAGAAATTGGCCTCGAACATCTCGCGCAGCGCCTCGGTCGGCAGGTCCTCGGCGGCGGCGGGCAACCCGTGGGCGCCGTTGGCGAAGACCGCGTCGAGGGTGCCGCCGGTGCGGTTGGTCGCCTCGGCGAGAGCGGCGCGGATCGTCTCGGCATCGATGTGGTCGAGGACGAGACTTTCGAGCCCCTCGGCGGTCAACCTGTCCACGTCGGCCGGTTTGCGCGCGGTGGCGAATACCCGCCAGCCGCGGGCTTTCAGCGCATGGGCGGCGTCGTGGCCGATCCCCGATGAACAGCCGGTGATGAGAATTGATCTCTGCGACATGGGGTCTCCTGCCGGAAGCGCGCACCGGCGAACGGGCGGGGTCGTGCGATGCAGTTGCGGTCGCCGGGGGTCATTGGCCCGGCGTGAGCGAAAGCTGGGTGTCGGCGATGTAGCCGGCAGCGCCGTTGGGAAGCAGGATCATCCGCCAGCCGTCGCCCTGGCCGCCGAGATCGACCACGGCGCTGCCGCGCGGCATCTGGTCGACCTGCCGGTCTTCGTCCGAGGGCCCGGCGCGGACCGTGACAGCGGTGCCGGTGACGTAGAGCACGCCCTGGGGATCATCCGGGAAGAGCGAGACGACCGGTTCCGGTTCGGGTTCGGGCGCGATGTCCGGCAGCGCGGTGGCGGTGATGTCTGCGGTCGGCGATTCCGGGTCCGCTGCGGTGGTGCCGGGTGCGGGCGGGGCGTCGGTTTCGGCTGCGGGGGCGCTCTGCGGTTCGGCGGGTTCCGCGGCGGGGTCCGCTCCGCCGTCCGGCGTCGGGAGAGCTCCGGCCAGGTCTGCGACCGGCACCGGATCAAGCGCCTGGAGGGGGCGCGGCAGGGGGCGGGGGCTGGCGGCGAGGTCAAGCCCCGGCTCGGTCACAGGCTCTTCGGCAAGCCGCTCGACCGCGGGCGCCGGGTCCAGGGGCGGAGCGGGCTCGGGTTCGGGCAACGGATCCGCGACGACGGTGGCGGCCTCCGGGAGAGCGGCTTCCGGTTCCGCTTCCGGGACAGCTTCGGCAGCCGGGGCTCCCGGTTCGGCGGCGGGTGCGCGGTCGAGAGCGGGGTCGACGGTATCGACCGGCGCGGCCGTCTCGGGTGTGTCGTCCGCGGCGGGTGTCGCCGCGGCGATGGCGGGTTCCGGCGCGGGGTCCGGTTGCGCCTCGGGCTCGGGCTCCGGATCCTCGACGGCGGCCGGTTGCCCTGGCGGCTGTGGCCTTGGCAAGGGGCGCGGGGTGGCTTCGGGCGCCGGCGCCGCGGCGACGATGATCTCGGGTTCGGGGTCCGCCTCGGGGACCGTTTCCGGTTCGGCTTCGGCGGCCTCTGCGGGCGCGATGGGGTCGCTCTCCGCCGCCGGTTCTGTCGCCGCATCTTCGGCGAGAGCCGCGGCGACGGCCGCCGCCACCGGATCGGCCTCAGCCCCGGTCGGCTCGGGTGCCGCAGGGTCGGGGACCGGTGCGGCGGGCTCTGCGATGGGTTCTGCGGCGGGCTCTGCGGCGGGCACGTCGGCCGCCGCCTCGGCCAGGGGCGCGGGACGGTCGGGGCGCGGTGCCGGCCGCAGGCTGCGCAGCGCGACGATATCGGCGGCGGCACGCGCCTCCGGTTCCGGCTCGGCCACCTGTTCGGCCGCCTGTTCCGGCTCCGGTGCCGGCTCCGGCTCCGGCAGGGGCTCCGGCTCGGCAACGGTCTGCGGCGCCGGCTGCTCAGACGGGCCCGGCGCCGCGGCCGGGGCCTCATCGACGGGGTCGGCGAGGCTGGCGACCGCTTGCGCGTCGGGTTCCGGCGCCGCCGCGGGGGCCGGTGCCGGATCCGGGGCGGGTGCCGCAGCCGGCTCGGTCAGCAACGCCAGCGGTCCGCCGCCGTCGTCGGACCCGAACAGCGACGCCCAGAGCGAGGTATCGCGGCCGATCCGCTTGTCCGGCAGCCCCGCTTCGCGGCCGAAGTACAGCATGCCCAGGTAGAGCAGCAGAACGGTCAGCAATGAGAATTTCGCCACACGCATGGCCCCCCCATAACGCCCACGGCGAAACCGCGCCAGAGGCGCGCGCGTTCCGCGCGGGATTGTGGCGCAAAAACACGCCGGCGGCTGCTTGCGGGGGCCGAATCGGGCCTGTATTGACGTCGCATGACTGACCCTGTCGATGACCACGACAAACCGCCGTTCGAAACCGCAGAGCCGTTGCGGCGCGCGATCGGCGATCGCTATCTGACCTATGCGCTGTCGACGATCATGCACCGGGCGCTGCCGGACGCGCGCGACGGGCTGAAGCCGGTGCACCGGCGGATCCTTTACGCGATGCACCGGCTGAAGCTGAGTTCGACCGGCAAGTTTCTGAAATCGGCAAAGATCGCCGGCGACACGATGGGCGATTTCCATCCCCACGGCGATGCCGCGATCTATGACGCAATGGCGCGTCTCGCGCAGGATTTCAACGTCCGCTACCCGCTGGTCGATGGCCAGGGCAATTTCGGCAATATCGACGGCGACAACCCGGCGGCCAGCCGCTACACCGAGGCGCGGATGTCCTTCGTCGCCGAGGCCCTGCTGGAAGGGCTCGACGAGAACGCCGTCGATTTCGGCCCCAATTACGACGGCCGTCTCGAGCAGCCGTTGGTGCTGCCGGCCAGCTTCCCGCACCTGCTCGCCAACGGGGCGTCGGGGATTGCGGTCGGCATGGCGACCAATATCGCGCCGCACAACATCACCGAGCTGGTCGATGCCTGCCTGCACCTCATCAAGGTCCCGGATGCGCGCGACGACACCTTGCTCAACTACATCCCCGGGCCCGATTTCCCCACCGGCGGGGTGATCGTCGACGACCGCGAGACCATCGCCCAGGCCTATCGCACCGGTCGGGGCGCGTTTCGGGTCCGGGCCAAATGGGAGGTCGAAGATCTCGGCCGGGGCCAGTGGCAGATCGTCGTCACCGAGATCCCCTACCAGGTGCAGAAGTCGAAGCTGATCGAGAAGATCGCCGAGGTGATCCAGACCAAGAAGGTGCCGATCCTCGCGGATGTGCGCGACGAGAGTGCCGACGACATCCGGGTGGTGCTTGAGCCGCGGTCGAAGAACGTCGACCCCGAAGTGCTGATGGGCATGATGTTCCGCAACTCCGATCTCGAGTCGCGGTTCAGCCTCAACATGAACGTGCTGATCGACGGGGTGACGCCGAAAGTCTGTTCGCTCAAGGAGGTGCTGCGCGCCTTTCTCGATTTCCGCCGCGAGGTGCTGCTGCGCCGCTCGCAGCACCGGATGGACAAGATCGACCACCGGCTGGAGGTGCTCGAAGGCTTCATCATCGCCTTCCTCAACCTCGACCGGGTGATCGACATCATCCGCTACGACGACGACCCGAAGGCGGGGTTGATGTATGAGGACTGGTCGCGCCCGCACCAGGCCACGATCAAGCGCGCCACCGACGAGAGCGCCTATGTCTCGCCGCTGGCCGGCATCGACGTGGCGGCGCTGGAGCTGGTCGATGACCCGGAAGCCCTCGCGCGCGGGGTTCTTGCCGAGAGCGCAGAGGGTCCGAAGATTCCGCGCCGGTTCGCCGGGCGCTCCGAGGGACTTTCGGATGTCCAGGCCGAGGCGATCCTCAACATGCGGCTGCGCAGCCTGCGCCGGCTCGAGGAAATGGAGCTCATCCGCGAGCGCGATGCCCTGATGGAAGAGCGCGCCGGGCTCGAGGATCTGCTCGACAGCGAAGCGCTGCAATGGGCCCGGATCTCCGACGAATTGCGCGCCGCGAAGAAGACCTTCGGCAAGGATTACGAGGGCGGCGCGCGGCGCACCCAGTTCGCGCTCGCGGGCGAAGTGGAAGACGTGCCGCTCGAAGCGATGATCGAACGCGAGCCGCTGACCGTGGTCTGCTCGCAGATGAGCTGGATCCGGGCGATGACGGGCCATGTCGATCTTGCACGCGACTTCAAGTACAAGGATGGCGACGGCCCGCGGTTCGCCTTCCACGCCGAGACCACCGACAAGGTGCTGGTGTTCGCCGAGAATGGGCGGTTCTACACGCTCGCGGCGGCGAACCTGCCCGGCGGTCGCGGCATGGGCGAGCCCCTGCGGCTGATGGTGGACCTGCCGAACGAAGCCGGGATCGTCACCATGTTCACCTATCAACCCGGCGCGCGGCTCATCGTCGCCAGCGCCGAGGGCAACGGCTTCGTGGTGAACGCCGACGAGGTGGTGGCGCAGACCCGGGCCGGCAAGCAGGTGCTGAACGTCGGCGACGGGGTCGCCAGGATCTGCAAACCGGTGACGGGCGACCACGTGGCGGTGGTGAGCCAGAACCGCAAGCTGCTGGTCTTTCCGCTTTCGGAGCTTCCCGAGATGACCCGCGGCAAGGGCGTGCGGCTGCAGAAGTACAACGCCGCGCGGGGCAAACAGGGGGTGCTGGAGCTCGACGGTGGGCTCTCCGATATCACCACCTTCGATCTCGCACAGGGGCTCTCCTGGGCCGCGGCGGGCGACCGCACCCGGACCGAGGTCGACATGGGCCCCTGGATCGGAAAACGCGCCTCGGTCGGCAGACTGCCACCGCACGGGTTCCCGCGCGACAACCGGTTCACCGGCTAGAGTGCCGGGCCGGGGAGGCGGGCACCGGCAGGGGCTCAAGGCCCGGATTCACCATTTCTTATCCACGTAAATATCTGAATTTCAACAATAAATGCGGAGTTTCCGAATCCACTTTTCCGGCATTCCGGAAAAGTGGACTTCCGTGGGGGGCTGGACAACCCGGCCGAACCGATGGCCGGGCCCGCTGGTCGGGGCGTGCAGAAACGCCGCGCGAATGCGGCCCGTCAGAGCCGGTCCAGCATCTCGAGCACCGGGTGGGCCGCCGCAAACAGGGCCCTGCGGGCGGGGGCGAACGGGAAGCGGACGAGCGGCGTCTTCATCGCGTCGGGGAAGGGCAGGCCCGGGGCGCGTCCGCGGATCAGGTCGGCGGCCAATGCCCCCGCATAGGTCGCCATCGCCACGCCGTTGCCGTGATAGGCGAGCGCGGCCCAGGCGTTGGCGAGACCCGGAACCGGCCCGACGAACGGGGTGCCGCGGGCGGTGAGGGTGATGAGGCCGGACCATTCATGCGCGATCTCCACGCCCGCCCAGGCCGGGAACATCGCCGCGAAATCGGCCCGGATCCGGCGCGCGATGCGGGCCTCGGCCGCCGGCGTGGCGCGGGTGCCGCCCCGCATGCCGAACAGGAAACGGCCGTCCGGCATCAGTCGGAAATAGTGCAGCAACAACCGGCTGTCGTAGGCCATGAGGTCGCTGGTCCAGCCCTGCGCTGCCAGCTCCGCCGCCGACAGCGGCCGGGTGACGATCACGCTCGATTGGACCGGAAGCAGTCGGCCCGCCAGCCAGGGCGGCAGGTCTTCGCCGGAATAGCCCCCCGTTGCCACGAGAAGGCGGCGGGCGCGCAGGGTGCCGGTGGGGGTGGCGAGGCGAAAGCCCTTGCGTTCAGGTGTGAACGATGTCACCGGCGCCGGGGCCCGGATATCCGCGCCGGCGGCTTCGGCGGTCCGGGCGAGACCGGCCGCATAGGCCCCCGGATCGAGCGCGAAGCCCTTGCGGATATGCAACCCGCCGTGGCTGCCGGCAGCGTAGAGGCCGCGCTCTTTCAGCGCCGCGCGGGCCAGGATTTCGGCCCCGACACCGCGCCGGGCGAGGCGCGCGCGCTCGGCCTGGAAGCGGCGCATCACGCGGGGACGGTGGGCGAGGACCAGCTCGCCGTCGGAATGGCGCGCGGTCTCGATCCCGCATCTGTCGATCAGCTCTGCCACCAGGTCGACGGCGCGCATTTCGGCCGCGAACCAGGCGTCGTCGGCGCCCGGGCCATGGCGGCGCACCAGCGTGGCATCGGCAACCCGGGCGCCGCCGAGGCAGCAAAAGCCGCCGTTGCGCCCCGAGGCGCCCCAGCCGGGCGCTCGGGCTTCGAGCACCGTGACCTGTTCGCCGGCCCGGGCCAGGTGCAGCGCGGCCGACAGGCCGGTGTAGCCGCCGCCGATCACCGCGATGTCGGTGTCGCGGTCGCCGTCGAGCCCCGGCCAGTCGCCATCGAGCCGCCAGGCGCAGCCCGCACGCGGGCCATCGCCGTAGGCGCGGGGCTCCCAGAGGCGTTTCACAGCCGTCCGAGGTAGGTGCGATACTCGATCTGGCTGATTGCGGTGGTGAGCTGGCCGATCTCGTCGCGGCGCACGGCGGAATAGATCGCGCGGAAATCCGGCCCGAAGATGTCGGCGGCGATCTCCGACTCGGCAAAGATGTCGACCGCCGTGGCCCAGTCGGCGGTGAGCGGCGGGGCGTGCTCGCCGGCGTCGTCGTCGAGCGGCAGCGGCAGCGGCAGGTCGGGGTGATCGAGGCCATGGAGCATTCCGCCGAGAATGGCGGTGAGCACCAGATAGGGGTTCACGTCGGCGCCGCTGATCCGGTGTTCGAGCCGCGCGCCTGGGCCGGCGGTTTCGGGCAGGCGGACCGCCGCGGCGCGGTTGTCGAGCCCCCAGTCGGGGGCGTGGGGCGCGAAGGAATTGCGCTGGAAGCGGCGGTAGGAGTTCATGTGCGGCGCGAAGATGGCCTGCAGGTCTTCCATCGTGGCGAGCGTACCCGCGACCGCGCGTTTCAACATCTCCGACGGCCCCTCGGTGCCGTCGTCGAAGATGTTGTTTCCCGCAGCATCGATCAGCGAGACATGGGCGTGCATCCCGTTTCCGGGCGCCTCCGCATAGGGCTTGGCCATGAAGGTCGCGCCCATCCCGTGGCGCCGCGCGACGCCGCGCACCAGGCGGCGAAACACCAGCGCGTCGTCCGCTGCCTTCAGCGTATTGTCGGTGTGATGGAAATTGATCTCGAACTGCCCCGGCCCGTATTCGGCGATCAGCGTGTCGGGCATCAGCCCCTGGTCGATCGCGGCATCGCGGATCTCGTCGAGGATCGCCTGGGTCCGGTCGAGCACTTCAAGATCGTAGTTCTGGAACTGCGGGCTGCGCTCGGGCGGCTGCGGGGCCTCGTCGCGGTCGTCGCGGGTCTGGTAGAGGTAGAATTCGAGCTCGGTGGCGACCACCGGGGTCAGGCCTCGGGCGGCGAAGCGCGCGAGCATGTTCTCGAGCTGGCGGCGCGACGAATAGGGCGCCACGTCGTCGTCGTCGTCATGCATCTCGACGATCACCTGGGCGGCATTCTGGCCGCGTGCCCAGGGCACCGGCTGCAGCGTGCCGGGCACCGGGAACAGCCGTCCGTCCGGATCGCCGACCGAGATGCCGAGCCCGGTCGCTTCGACCTCCTCGCCGAGGATGTTGGGCGCATAGGTCGACAGCGGCAGCCGCACGCCGCCTTCGGCGAGTTTTTCCTCGTCGTCTCCGGGCAGCCACTTGCCGCGCAGCACGGCGTTGATGTCGCAAAGCATCAGTTCAACCCGGTCGGGCCTCCCGTGGGTGTCACAGAAGGCGGCGTATTCGGCAAGAAAGTCGGTCATGGAGTGGCTCTGTTTTCTTCGGCAATGCGCCGGGTGATGGCGCGTTTGGACACCAGCGAGGCGGTGATGACGCCCACCGAGACGATCCCGATCAGGATCGCCGACAGGGCGTTGATTTCGGGGCTGACGCCGAGGCGAACGGCGGAGAAGATCTTGATCGGCAGGGTGGTCGACGAGGGGCCCGAGGTGAAGGAAGCGATCACCAGATCGTCGAGCGACAGGGTGAAGCCGAGCAGCCAGCCGGAGATCACCGCGGGCGCGATGATCGGCAGCGTCACCAGGCGGAAGGCGTCGAACCGGGTGCAGCCGAGATCAAGCGCGGCTTCCTCCAGCGACCGGTCGAACGAGACCAGGCGCGAGGTGACGACCACCGCCACATAGGCCATCGAGAAGGTGGTGTGGGCGAGGATGATGGTCAGGAGCCCGCGGTCGAACCCGATGGCGATGAACAGCAGCAGGAGCGACAGGCCGAGGATCACGTCGGGCATGACCAGCGGCGCGTAGAGCATGCCGGAAAACAGGGTACGGCCGAAGAACCGTCCGCCCCGGACCAGGACATAGGCGGCGACGGTGCCGAGCACGGTGGCGAGTGTCGAGGAGGCGATGGCGACCCGGATCGTGACCCAGGCCGCGTCCATCATGGCTTCGTTCTGGAACAGCTCGCCGTACCACTTGGTCGAAAACCCGGCCCAGACCGTCACCAGCTTGTTCGAGTTGAACGAGAACGCCACCAGCACGAGCATCGGCAGGTAGAGGAAGGCGAAGCCGAAGGTCAGCGACGTGAGGTTGAACCAGGAGAGCTTTCTCATGCGGCCACCCCGCCGCTTGTCGGGCCCTTAGGGCCGTCCGCGCCGCGCAGCCGCCGGCGAAGGCGCGACAGGGTCCCGGATGAGCGCGCCGCATGCCTCATGCCCCGCCCTCCCATTCCTTCTCTTCGTTCTTGATGAACAGCACGATCGGGATGATGAGAATGAGCAGCAGGATGACCGCAACCGCCGAGGCCACCGGCCAGTCGCGGTTGGAGAAGAATTCCTCCCACAGTACCTTGCCGATCATCAGCGTGTCGGAGCCGCCGAGCAGCGTCGGGATCACGAACTCGCCCATCACCGGGATGAAGACCAGGAAGGAACCGGCAATGATCCCCTGTTTCGACAGCGGCAGGGTAATCAGCCAGAACGCCTTCATCCGGGTGCAGCCGAGGTCTTCCGCCGCTTCCAGCAGGCTTTCGTCGAGCCGTTCGAGGGCGGCGTAGAGCGGCAGCACCATGAACGGCAGGTAGGTGTAGACGATGCCGATATAGACCGCGGTGTTGGTATTGAGGATCGTGAGCGGCTCCGAGATCACCCCGAGCCACATCAGGAGCTGGTTGAGAAAGCCTTCCTGCGCCAGGATCGCCTTCCACGAATAGACCCGGATCAGGAACGAGGTCCAGAACGGCAGGATCACCAGCATCAAGAGCGTCGGGCGCCAGGCATCCGCCGCGCGGCTCATGCCGTAGGCGATCGGGTAACCGACCAGCAGCGCGATCAGCGTCGAGGCGACGGCGATCTTCAGCGACGAGAGATAGGCCTTCCAGTAGAGCGCGTCGGAGGTGAGGAAGGTGAAGTTCTCGAAGTCGAGTTCGGCGAAGAAGTCCTTCAGCCCCTGCCAGCCGGCCGACAGATCCAGGTTGGGCACGTAGGGCGGGATCGCCAGGGCGGTGTCCGACAGGCTGATCTTGAGCACGATCAGGAAGGGCACCAGGAACAGGGCGACCAACCAGGAGTATGGCAGGGCTATGAGGGCGAACCGCTTCATTTGGTCAGCACGACCCCGGCGGTTTCGCGCCACGACAGCCAGACCTCGTCGTCCCAGGTAAATTCGCGGCGCGCGATCCGGCTCGAATTGGTCATCGCCGCTTTCACCATCTGCCCGTTGGCGAGCTCGACATGATAGGTCGAGACATTGCCGAGGTAGCCGATGTCGATGATCTTGCCGAAGGCCGAGTTGCGGCGGTCCTGGTCGCGTTCGCGGGTCACCCAGATCTTTTCCGGCCGGATCGCGTAGGTCACCCTTGTGCCGACGGTCAGCCCCTCGACCGGTTCGACCGCGATCGGCGGCTCGTGCTCGGCATAGGTGATCTCGGCGTGTCCGGCCGCGGGCCAGGTGTAGGTGCCCTCGATCAGGTTCACGTCGCCGATGAAATCGGCCACGTAGACCGAGCTGGGCTGTTCGTAGACATGGGCGGGGGTGTCGACCTGGATCACCTTGCCGTGGTCCATCACCGCGATCCGGCTGGCGACCGTCATCGCCTCTTCCTGGTCGTGGGTGACGATCACGAAGGTGGTGCCGGTGGTTTCCTGGATGTCCATCAGCTCGAACTGGGTCTCTTCGCGCAGCTTGCGGTCGAGCGCGCCGAGCGGTTCGTCGAGCAGCAAGAGCTTCGGCGCTTTGGCGAGCGAGCGGGCGAGCGCCACCCGCTGGCGCTGGCCGCCGGAAATCTGGTGCGGCTTGCGCTTGGCGAAGTTTTCGAGCCGCGTCAGCCGCAGCATTTCGTTCACCCGGTCCTCGATCCTGTCCTTGGGCATCCGGTCGCGCTTCAGCCCGAAGGCGATGTTGTCCCAGACGCTGAGGTGCGGAAACAGCGCGTAGCTCTGGAACATCATGTTCACCGGCCGCTCGTTGGGCGGGATGCCGCCCATGTCCTGACCGCCCAGGGTGATGCTGCCGCTGGTGGCGGCTTCGAACCCCGCCAGCATCCGCATCATCGTGGTCTTGCCGCAGCCGGAGGGGCCGAGCAGGGCGAAGAATTCCTTCTCGTAGATGTCGAGCGTGAGGTCGTCGATTGCGGTGAACTCGCCGAACCGTTTGGTGACGCCCTGAAACCGGATCAGCGGCACGGCGGCGGGATCGGTCCAGGGGGCGAAAACCTCCTGGGTCGGGTTGGGTCTGGGTTTGTGGGGTGTCACAGCCATGGCGCTCACCGGTCAGAGAAAGGCCCCCGCGTTGTCGACGCGAGGGCCAGGGATCATCGGGCGGTCAGATCCCGGACTTGATCTTGGTCCACATCCGGGTGACGACGCGCTGCAGCTTCGGGTCGTACCCGTCCTTGACGTAGAGGTTCTCGACCGTGGCCGCGCCCGGGTAGATCGCGGTATCGCCGATCACGTCCTCGTTGAGGTATTCCTGCGAGGCGAAGTTGCCGTTGGCGTAGTAGACGTAGTTCGACGCCTGCGCCATGTTCTCGGCGTCCATGATGAAGTTGAGGAAGGCATGCGCCCCGTCCGGGTTCGGCGCATCGGCGGGAATGGCCATCTGGTCGAACCACATCAGCGCACCTTCCTTCGGCGCGTGGTATTCGATCTCGACCCCATTGTCGGCTTCCGCGGCCCGGTCGCGGGCCTGCAGGATGTCGCCCGACCAGCCGAAGGCGACGCAGATCTCGCCGTTGGCCAGCGCCTCGATGTATTCCGACGAATGGAATTTCGAGACATAGGGCCGGATCGGCTCGAACACGCCCTCGGCTTTCGCGACCACGTCCGCGTCCATCGAGTTCGGGTCTTCGCCGAGGTATTTCAGCGCCGCCGGCACCATCTCGTCGGGGGCGTCGAGGACCATCACGCCGCAGGCGGCGAGTTTTTCCATGTTGGCCGGATCGAACACCAGCGCGAGGCTGTCGATCGGTGCGTCGTCGCCGAGGATCTCGCGCACCTTGTTCACGTTGGTGCCGAGGCCGGTGGTGCCCCACATGTAGTTGATCGAGTATTCGTTGCCCGGATCGTAGCGCGCGGTCCGCTCCGAGATCGCATCCCACATGTTGCCGATGTTGGGCAGCTTCGCCATGTCGAGTTTCTGGAACACGCCGGCCTTGATCTGGCGGGCGAGAAACGAGCCGGTCGGCACGACGACATCGTAGCCCGACCCGCCCGAGAGCATCTTGGTCTCGAGCACCTCGTTGGAATCGAACACGTCGTAGACGAGATCGAGACCGGTTTCCGCCTCGAATTTCTCGAGCAGCGCCTCGTCGATATAATCGGACCAGTTGTAGACCCGCACTTCATCGGCCGCAGCGGCGCCGGCGATCAAGGCGACGGCCGTCCCGAGCAGGAGGTTTCTATTGGGCATGTCGGTTTCCCCCGTGTCATCATGCCGAGCCGTTCCGCGGCCCGGGCCATATTTTGATCAAAACTACCAGCCTCACGCGATATGGTCAAACCGCCCGCGGGACGCTAACTTGCAATCAGACCTTATCCGCTTCGTTTCCAAGCGCAATGGCATTGGATGCCACGGAGGAGAAGTGACCGGCGATCCGATCAAGCTGCCCGACCACGAGCGCGCCTACCGGGCCCTGCGCGAGATGGTGCTCTACGGCGAACTGGCGCCCGGACAGCCGGTGACGATCCAGGGGCTGGTCGATCTCGTCGGCCTCGGCACCACCCCGGTGCGCGAGGCGATCCGGCGGCTGACCAGCCAGGGCGCGCTGGTGTTCAAGGGCAACCGCCGGGTCGAAGTGCCCGAGCTCACGCTCGACCAATACGGCGAACTCGCCTTCGCGCGGCGCGCGGTCGAGCCCGAACTTGCCCGACGAGCCGTTGAAAACCTGGAAGAAAAACACATCGATTTGCTCGCGGACGAAGATGCGGCGGTGGACAGGGCGATGGAGCGCGGCGATGTGCGCGGCTATCTCGAGCACAACCACCGGTTTCACCAGGGCCTCTATGCGCACTCCGGCGCCACGGTGCTGATCGCGATCTCGGAAATGCTCTGGCTGCGTTCCGGCCCGCCGCTCCGGGTCATGCTCGGCCGGCATGGCACCGCCAACCTGCCCGACAAACACCGCGAGGCCCTGGCGGCGATGCGGGCGCGGGATCCGCAGGCGGTGGCGGCGGCGATCCTGGGCGACATCGAACAGGGAATCGCGCAGGTGACGGGCTCGCTGCGCTGAGCGATGGCGCGGGAAACGGGCGGCGCACGCGTTGACAGCCCGCTTTTTGATCATATTCTGGACGCCAATTTCACGGTGAGGACCCCATGACCGAGATCACGAATCACTTGCCGACCGCCGACTTGCAGGCGCTCGATGCCGCCCACCACATGCACCCGTTCACCGCCAACGCGGAACTTGCCGAGCACGGCGCGCGGGTCATCACCCGGGCCGACGGCGTGACCCTCACCGACAGCGAAGGCGCGCAGATCCTCGATGCGATGGCGGGGCTGTGGTGCGTCAACATCGGCTACGGCCGTAGCGAGCTGGCCGAGGCCGCCTACCGGCAGATGAAGGAATTGCCCTATTACAACACCTTCTTCATGTCGACCCATGTGCCGGCCATCGCGCTCGCCGATCGCCTGGCCGCGCTGGCGCCGGGCGATCTCAACCACGTGTTCTTCGCCTCCGGCGGATCGGAGGCAAACGACACCAACATCCGCCTGGTGCGCCGCTACTGGGACCTGATGGGCAAGCCCGACAAGAAGGTCATCATCAGCCGCAAGAACGCCTACCACGGCACGACCATCGGCGCCGCCTCGCTCGGCGGCATGGCGGGGATGCACGCCCAGGGCGGCATGCCGATCCCCGACATCGTGCACATCGGCCAGCCGCACTGGTATCTCGAAGGCGGCGAGATGAGCCCGGACGATTTCGGGCTGCTGCGGGCGCGCGAGCTCGAGGCGAAGATCGACGAGCTGGGCGAGGGCCGGGTCGCCGCCTTCATCGCCGAGCCGGTGCAGGGGGCGGGGGGCGTGATCGTGCCGCCCGACAGCTACTGGCCCGAAGTCAGCCGGATCTGCGCCGAGCGCGACATCCTGTTCATCGCCGACGAGGTCATCACCGGGTTCGGGCGCACCGGGCGCTGGTTCGGCACCGAGTATTACGGACTGAAACCCGACATCATGACCGTCGCCAAGGGGCTCTCGTCGGGTTACGTACCGATCGGCGCCTCGCTGGTATCGGACCATGTCGCCGAGGTGATCGGCGCCGAGGAGTTCGCCCACGGCTACACCTATTCCGGCCACCCGGTGGCGGCCGCCGTGGCGCTCGAAAACCTGCGCATCCTCGAAGAGGAGAAGATCGTCGACCATGTGCGCGACGTTGCCGCGCCCTACCTCGCCGAGAAATGGCACCAGCTCGCCGATCACCCCTTCGTCGGCGAGACGAAGATCGTCGGCATGATGGCCTCGCTGGCGCTGACCGCCGACAAATCGGTCCGCTTGCCCTTCGAGAGCCCGGCCGGCACCGTGGGCTTCATGGTCCGCGAGAAGTGTTTCAAGAACAACCTCATCATGCGCCACGTCGGCGACCGGATGATCGTGGCACCGCCGCTGGTGATGCAGAAGGCGGACATCGACGTGCTGTTCGAACGGGCGGTGAAATCGCTCGACGAGGGCTACGCGGCGGTGAAGGATGCGGGGCTGTTGAAAGTGGCGTCGTAGAGCGAAGGCGGAGAGGCCGGGGGCGCTGCCCCCGGGCCCCCGAGGTATTTGCGAACCAAAGAAGGGGCGACTGTGGGTCTCGATATCCTGACGGCGAACGACCGGGTGGGGGAGTATCCGCCGTCATGGTACGCGGCGACGGCCCTGCCGCTCGATCCGTTTCCCGTGGCCGAAGGGGACATCAGCTGCGATGTCGCGGTGATCGGCGGCGGCTACACCGGGCTCTCGGCGGCGCTGCATCTGGCGCAGGCGGGGCTCGACGTGGTGGTGCTGGACGCGCACCGGGTGGGGTTTGGCGCCTCGGGCCGCAACGGCGGGCAGGTCAGCGCGGGCCAACGCATCGACCAGGACGCGCTCGAAGATCTGGTCGGGCCGGAGCGCGCGCGGGCGCTGTGGGATCTTTCGCTCGAAAGCATGGCGTTGACGGTCGATCTCGCCGCGCGGCACGCGCCGGAGGCGGGCTTCGTGCCCGGGCTCATCCATGCCGATCTGCGCGCACGCCAGGTACCGCACAGCCATGCCTATGCCGAGAAGCTCCGCGACGACTACGGTTACGACAAGATCCACCCGCTCACCCGCGACCAGATCCGCGCGCGGGTCGGCTCCGCGGCCTACCACGGCGGCGTGTTCGACGCAGGCGGCGGGCACCTTCACCCGCTCAACTTCGCGCTCGGTCTGGCCCGGGCCGCACGCGACGCCGGCGCGCGGATCTTCGAGCGCTCCCGTGTCGACTGGGTCACCGAGACCGATCCGGTGCGCCTCGGTGCCGGCAAGGCGCGGATCAACGCGCGGCATCTGTTCTGGGCGGCCAACGGCTATCTCGGCGACCTCGACCGCCGGATCGCCGCGCAGGTGATGCCGATCAACAATTTCATCGTCGCCACCGAACCGCTCGGCGCCCTTGCCGACGCGCTGATCCCGGGGCGCGAGGCGGTGGCGGATTCGAAGTTCGTCATCAACTATTTCCGTCTCTCGGCCGACGGGCGGATGCTGTTCGGCGGCGGCGAAAGCTACGGCTACCGGTTTCCCGCCGATATCGCCGCCAAGGCGCGGCAGCCGATGGTCGAGATCTTCCCCCAGCTTGCCGGGGCGAAGATCGACCATGCCTGGGGCGGCACCCTGGCGATCACCCGCAGCCGGATGCCGCATTTCGAGTGGCTGGCGCCCAACATCCTGACCGCGGGCGGCTACTCCGGACACGGGGTCGCGATGGCGACGCTGGGCGGCAAGCTCGCGGCGGAAGCGATCCAGGGCCAGGCCGGGCGGTTCGATCTCATGGCCAGCGTGCCGACCCCGCGCTTCCCCGGCGGCGTCGCGCTGCGCTGGCCGTTGCTGGTGCTGGCAATGGTCTGGTTTTCTCTGCGCGACAGGCTCTGATTGACATTTCCCCGCCGCTGCCCGACCCATGATCCGACCGGGGAGGGTGCGACGTTGGCAGGGCAATGGGAATTCTGGATCGACCGGGGCGGGACCTTCACCGACGTGGTCGCCCGCCGGCCCGATGGCGGGATCGAGACCGCCAAGCTCCTGTCGGAAAACCCCGAACACTACCGCGATGCGGCGGTCGAAGGCATCCGCCGCTGTCTCGGTCTGGTTCCCGGCGCGGCGATTGCCGACGGCGCGGTTCGGGCGGTGAAGATGGGCACGACCGTCGCCACCAACGCGCTTCTCGAGCGCAAGGGCGACCGGGTCTTGCTGGTGATCACGAAGGGCTTCGGCGATCTTCTGCGGATCGGCACCCAGGCCCGGCCCGACCTCTTCGCCCTGCAGATCCGGCGGCCCGACCTGCTCTACGAACGGGTGGTCGAGGCCGATGAGCGGCTGGACGCTTCGGGTCATGTGACCTCAGGCCTCGACGAGGCGGCGCTCGCCGCGGCCTTGCACGGGGCGCGGGCCGACGGGATCGAGGCGGTCGCCATCGCCTTCCTGCACGCGCATGTATCCCCCGGGCACGAGATCCGGGCGGCAGAGCTGGCGCGCGTTGCCGGGTTCAGCCAGATCAGCACCAGCCACGAGGTCTCGCGTCTCGCCAAGCTGGTCGGGCGCGGCGACACCACGGTGGTCGATGCCTACCTCTCGCCGATCCTGCGCCGTTACGTCGCCCAGGTCGAGGCGGCGCTCGATCTCGGCCGCGCGACGGGCGGGCTCTACTTCATGCAGTCGAACGGCGGCCTTACCGATGCGCACCGGTTCCAGGGCAAGGATGCGATCCTGTCGGGGCCTGCGGGCGGGATCGTCGGCATGGTGCGCACGGCGGAGGCGGCAGGCTACACCCGGCTCATCGGCTTCGACATGGGCGGCACCTCGACCGACGTGAGCCATTACGCGGGCGCCTATGAGCGTTCGTTCGAAACCGAAGTGGCGGGCGTGCGGATGCGTGCGCCGATGATGGATATCCATACGGTGGCGGCCGGTGGCGGCTCGATCCTCGCCTTCCGCGACGGCCGGTTCCAGGTCGGCCCCGAGAGTGCGGGCGCCGATCCGGGTCCGGCCTGCTACCGTCGCGGCGGGCCGCTCACGGTGACCGATTGCAACGTGATGCTGGGGCGGCTGCAACCGGCGCATTTCCCGGCCGTTTTCGGGCCCGGGGCCGATGCGCCGCTCGATGCCGAGGTGGTGCGCGCGCGGTTCGAGGCGATGGCGGCTGAGATCGCCGAGGCGACCGGCCAGCCGGTCCTGTCGCCCGAGCAGGTCGCGCGCGGGTTCCTGCGGATCGCGGTCGACAACATGGCCGCAGCGATCAAGAAGATCAGCGTCGAACGCGGCCACGACGTGACCGGCTATACCCTGCAATGCTTCGGCGGCGCCGGTGGGCAACACGCCTGCCCGGTGGCCGATGCCCTGGGGATCGAAACGGTGTTTCTGCATCCCTACGCGGGCGTATTGTCAGCCTTCGGTATGGGACTCGCCGATATCCGGGCCCTGCGCGAGGTGCAGTTCGATGCGCCGTTGGCCAGCGCCGACGAGGCGCGCGTCCGGTTGGACGCGCTCGCCGATGAAGCGGCCTCCGAGGTGCGCGATCAGGGCGTGGCAGAGGTCGCGATGCGGCGCCGGGCGCATCTGCGTTACGAGGGTTCGCACCAGCCGCTCGACGTGGCCTTCGGTCCGGTGGCGCGGATGAAGGCAGATTTCGAAGCGGCCCACACGGCCCGTTTCGGTTTCATCTCGCCGGAACGGGCGATCGTGTTCGAGATGCTGGCGGTCGAGGCGATCGGCAGCACCGGGGCCGAGCCCGCGATGTCGGCGCCGGAGGGCGACGGCGCGCCGGTCGATCATGTGCCGGCCTGGTTCGACGGGTGGCAGGATGTGCCGCTCTTCGACCGGGGGCGCCTGCCGGCCGGCGCACATATCGGCGGACCTGCGATCATCACCGAGGCGACGGGCACCAACGTGATCGAGCCCGGATGGGAGGCCAGGGTCGATGCCGCCGGCAATCTGGTGCTGCGCCGGCGCGAAACCAGGGCCCGCCCCTCGGCCGAGAGCACCGAGGCCGACCCGGTGCTGCTGGAAGTGTTCAACAACCTGTTCATGTCGGTCGCCGACCAGATGGGGGCGACGCTCGCCAACACCGCCTGGAGCGTCAACATCAAGGAACGGCTCGATTTTTCCTGCGCCATCTTCGACGAGCGCGGCGATCTCGTCGCCAATGCGCCGCATGTGCCGGTGCACCTGGGCTCGATGGGCGAGAGCATCCGCACGGTGATGCGCGCGGTCGGCGACAGGGCGCGGCCCGGCGACGCCTTCATGCTCAACTCGCCCTACAACGGTGGGACGCATCTGCCGGATGTGACCGTCGTTTCCCCTGTGTTCATCGATGAACGCATCGCCTTCTGGCTCGGCTCGCGCGGCCACCACGCCGATATCGGCGGCCGGACGCCGGGGTCGGGCCCGCCGGATTCGACCCGGATCGAGGAAGAGGGCGTGGTGATCGACATGGTCCAGCTGGTCGACGCGGGGCGGTTCCTCGAGGTGCAGGCGCGTGCGGTGCTGGCGTCGGGACGCTGGCCGGCGCGGTCGCCCGACCAGAACATCGCCGATCTCAAGGCCCAGGTGGCGGCGAACGAGACCGGGCGGCGCGAACTGCTCAAGGTCGCCCGCGCCTGGGGGCCGGAGGTGGTGCGCGCCTACATGGGCCACGTCCAGGCCAACGCGGCCGAAAGCGTGGCGCGGGTGATCGACCGCTTGTCGGACGGCGATTTCACCCTGCCGCTCGATCACGGCGCCGAGATCCGGGTGGCCGTCCGGGTCGACCGGGCCGCGCGCCGGGCGCGGGTCGATTTCACCGGCACCAGCCCGCAACACGCGGGCAATTACAACGCGCCGCTTTCGGTGAGCCGCGCGGTGGTGCTCTATTGCTTCCGGACGCTCGTCGGCCAGGCGATCCCGCTCAACGAGGGCTGTCTCGCCCCGATCGACATCATCGTGCCGGAGGGGTCGATGCTGAACCCGGCGCCGCCGGCCGCAGTGATCGCGGGCAACACCGAGGTGAGCCAGGCCGCCTGCAACGCGTTGCTCGGGGCGCTCGGGGCGATGGCGGCGAGCCAGGGCACGATGAACAACTTCATCTGGGGCAATGACGATTTCCAGAACTACGAGACCATCGCCGGCGGCACCGGGGCGGGGCCGGGGTTCGACGGCACGAGCGCGGTGCAGAGCCATATGACCAACACCAGGATGACCGACCCGGAGGTGCTGGAGAAGCGCTTTCCGGTGCGGCTCGAAGCGTTCCGGATCCGCACCGGGTCGGGCGGCGCGGGCCGTTGGCGTGGCGGCGACGGGGTCGTCCGGCGGCTGCGGTTCCTCGTGCCGGTGACGGTGACCACGCTCAGCCTGTCGCGCGTCGTCGCGCCCTTCGGCCTCGCGGGCGGCGGCGGCGGCGCCCTCGGTCGCAATATCGCGCAAGCGCCGGACGGACGGCGCGAGACGGTCGGCGGCAACGCCGAGGTCGACCTGCCCGCAGGCGGGGTGTTCGAGATGCGCACGCCGGGCGGCGGCGGCTGGGGCGCGCCGGTGGTGTAGTCGTACCGGGGCGGGACGGTGGGGCGTGTCCGGACCGGTCCCGGCACCCCTCTGGGGGCGGCAAGAGGGGTGCGCGCAGAGCTGCAAGGCGGAGCGGAAACAGTCTGTTTCGCTTTGAAATCAAAGACAACCAGCCACGCCGTTCCACGTTTCCGGAAAACCGGTATTCCGGAAACGTGGAATTCCGGTAACGCAGGACCGGCCGGTGCAGGACGGAGGCGGCCGAGCGATCGGGAAACGCCGCCCGGCCGCCCGCCCTAGTTGTGAGCTTTCCACAGTTTGTTCATTCGACCGCTATCGAGTTGGTTGGCGTTACCAGGCTTCAACCTTGTTCGGAGGGATCGAATGAACGTGCACAAGAATGCCAGACTGACCCCCAAGGGTCGAGAGCGGTTGGTACGGCTGATCAGGGATGGAGCCTGCGTCTCCCGGGCCGGTCAAATGTGCGGTTGTTCCGCGAGGACCGCGGCGACGTGGTGGCGTCGGTTTGACCGGGAAGGAGAGGCCGGGCTTGCGGATCGGTCTTCGCGGCCGGGTGTTCTGTGCAATCCTACGGCAGAGGCGGTGCGGGACCGTATCATCGGCTTGCGCCGTCAACGCCTTACCGGCGCGCATATCGCCGCGAAGACGGGCGTGTCAGCGGCGACCGTGAGCCGGGTCCTGCGCCGGGCGGGCCTCAGCCGGCGGCGCGATCTCGAGCCGGCCGAACCCGTGCGCCGCTATGAGCGGGACCACCCGGGAGAGCTGATCCACCTCGATATCAAGCGGTTGGGCCGGTTCGAGCAGATCGGTCACAGGATGACCGGCGATCCGCAAAAGGGAAAGTCGCGCGGGGCCGGCTGGGAATATGTCCATGTCTGCATCGACGATGCCTCGCGGCTCTCCTTCACCCGGATCCACCCCGACGAGACGGCCGCGAGCGCCGTGGCCCATTTGCGCGCTGCCGTGGCCTGGTATGCGTCGATGGGCGTGACGGTCGCGCGGGTGATGACCGACAACGTCCTATGTCGGGAAATTCTGGCTGTTCAGG